>OGRZ01000031.1_pt1:0-2500 | contig 144798 bp, 144 predicted proteins | sample 1573771 | NCBI WGS metagenome assembly OGRZ01 (sample SAMN03295811, study PRJEB24534) | human gut metagenome | isolation source: fecal sample 1 from infant 2 | host: Homo sapiens | place: USA: Pittsburgh, PA | collected 2014-07
TTCAAAGATAAAAGAAAAAATGCCAAAGACAATGACATTAATAGATTGTGTTCCTACAAGAATGACGAGGATAAAAAATTATGTACCCAAGCAAAAGACAACGCACGTGGAGACGGTAGCTCTGTTGTACAAACTAAATACAGAACATCATTTAGATATAGAAATAGGGGAAGATGAATTATCTGAAATTGACTTTTCAAAAGACGCAACTTATGGAGAAATTAAAAAGTATGTGTTAGATAAATACGGACTAAAAGTTTCAAGCCTATATATTGCACAAATAAAAAGGAAACATGGTCTAATAGAGAGAGAAAATTATAATTTTAGTAAGAAAGAAAATCAAAGAGTGCCAAATTGCCCAGAAGAAAAAGAAAAAGCAATCGAAGATGCTTTAGAGCATTTTGGAATGATTTAAATAATATCTAAGATTGAAAATTTTAAAATTAAGACTTAAAAACTTTAAGATTAAAAAGATATGTACTTCTTATATAACCTAAGAAGATTAATTGAAAATCAGGGGAACGATGATGGTAAAATAAAAAATTTTAACAACTAAAGAAGAATTAGGCATTAATGCCAAAGAGGTTTTTATGAAGTTAAAAATACTGAAAAAGACTTGTTAGAATTGAAAATTTTAGATCATTGTGCAGGGTTTCGTGTCATAATAGTGATAGAGGCAAATAGTTATGTAAATATAAAGAGTTCAAGACTTCTACCAAAGTTTAAAACTCAAAAAATAAATAGTTGGTGTGCTGCTTAGAGTAACCATTTTGATAATGTGGATGCGAAACAAAAAGAGATAATCAGACTTCGTAAAAAATTGAAACAGGTTGAAATGGAGAATGATATTTTAAAGCTAGCTGCACTACTGTTAGGCAAAAAATAGACCTCATTATCTCGAACCGAGATAAATATAGCATTAGTGCAATGTGTAGACTACTTGGGGTCACAAGAAGTTTAGTCTATTATCATTTGAACAAAGAAAAAGATGTGAAATTAGATGAAGATGAAAACTAATAGAAGAAATAAAAGAAATATTCATAAGAAGTAGAAACAACTATGGAACACGCAAAATAAAAAAAGAACTAGGGAAAATTGGATATAAAATATCGAGAAGAAAAATAGGCCGAATAATGAAGAAAAATGGCCTAGTCTCAAACTATACAGTAGCACAATATAAAGTAATAAGATCCAAATGCAACGAAGAAGACATCCCTAACCTTTTAAATAGATAATTTGACAATAGAGACTATTTAGAAGCAATAGTAAGCGACCTAACATATGTAAGAGTAGGAAAAACATGGAATTATATATGTTTAATAATAGACTTAAACAGCCGTGAAATAATAGGATACTCATCAGGTAAAAACAAAGATGCAAATCTAGTAGCAGAAGCATTTTACTCAATAAGGCAGCCACTAAATCGTATAAAAATATTTCACACAGACAGAGGAAGAGAATTTAAAAATATAAAAATAGAAGAAATATTAAAGGTATTTGGGATAAAAAGATCGCTAAGTAAAAAAGGAAGCCCATATGATAACGCAGTAAGCGAAGCAGTCAATAAAGTAATGAAGACAGAATTCATATATCAGGAGAACTTTACTAATTTCCAAGAACTTAATCTAAAATTAGCAGAATACGTATATTGGTATAATAACCTAAGAATTCATGGATCTTTAGGATATAAAACACCAGTAGAATATAGAAAAGCAGAATAAAAAGCTCTGGAAGTTTCATAAATTAAATAAAATATATGAACAGACTGTCAAGGGCAAATTTCAACGAAATTTGGGCGAAGCCTTTACCCTTGATTGTCTGAGAATATATTTTATAATCTAAAGAAACTTTCAAGCTTGATAATGTTCGGTTATAAATTGTCTAAAAAAGGGTTGCCATTCCATGTATTTGGGTTCATTAGAAAAATGCCGAGCAATGGGTAATATGACGCTGATGTGTTTATACACAAAAAAGCTACACGTGCGTTGGCTGACAACAGGGAGCTAAGTAAATTAACGCCAGCTAAAATGTTTGACGCTATTAATAAATGACAAGTATATGAAATTGGTTTTACCTAGTTTAAAAAAGAAATTATAATGAAAATATGGAGGCTAAGAATATGAAGATTAATAATGAATGTTGTTGTGGATGCAAAACAGAAAAGCCGGATCAAATTAAAGACAATTGTCCTGTATGTAATAATGAAGGGATTTCCGTTAGTAAAGTAACTGTTGAACATCTAGTGGTAGATGATTATCGTAATGCTGTTAACGGAGATCAATATAAGATTTGCATGAACGAGGACTGCGACGTTGTTTACTATAACTTAGATAATGAAATAAAATTCTTGAAAGACCAAGTTAGAGTTCCTATCTGGTTTAAGAAAGATGCAGATCCTAAGTATGCTTGTTATTGTAGTGAAGTCACAGAAAATCAGGTAATTGAAGCAGTTGTAAAGCATGGCGCGAAATCCGTAAAAGAAGCAAATGCCATTACTGGG
>OGRZ01000031.1_pt1:5000-144798 | contig 144798 bp, 144 predicted proteins | sample 1573771 | NCBI WGS metagenome assembly OGRZ01 (sample SAMN03295811, study PRJEB24534) | human gut metagenome | isolation source: fecal sample 1 from infant 2 | host: Homo sapiens | place: USA: Pittsburgh, PA | collected 2014-07
GCAACTAAGACTGTTGACACAGACATTAGAATTGCTCCTACTGCAGGACTTAATGTGAAGCCAAAAGGGGCCAAAATTCCAGCAGCTAGAGGAATAGCTATAAAGTTATAGCCGGCTCCCCAAAAGAGATTTTGTTTCATTTTACGAGTTGTTTTGTGTGCTAATTCAATGAATGATTCAATATCTCCTGGATCGGATTGAGTCAATATGACATCAGCTGAATCCAATGCAACTTGAGTTCCAGCACCTACAGCTATACCAACATCTGCTAAGGCAAGAGAAGGAGCATCATTTACACCATCACCTACCATGATAACTTTCTTTCCGCGATCTTTAAGTGTTTTAACTAACTCATATTTGTCTTGTGGAGATTGATTTGATCTATATTTAATCCCTAAATCTTCTGCCGCTCCTTGAGCTGCTTTTTCATTATCACCTGTTGCCATAATTGGCTCTATATTGTTATTTTTGAGAGCTTCTATTAATTCTTTACTGGTTGCTTTTAATTCATCCCCCAAAGCTACAGCACCAATGGCATCATCGTTTTCTACTAAGACACTGAGGGTTGCTCCTTTTGGAATATCCATATCTAGATTACGTCCGTATGCTTTTTGACTGATTAATTGGTATTGGTGTCCATTGGCTTTACCTTCTACGCCAGCACCGGAAATTACATCAATGGAATCAAAGGATACTGGACTTATACCTTCTTGGTCGGCGAAGCTTATAATTGATTGAGCAATAGGGTGACTAGACCCTCCTTCAATACCTGCCAATAGTGAAATGATTTCCACTTTTGTATATTTTTCATTAAAAAGTTCAACATCTAATACTTTAAACTCACCTGTTGTTAAAGTACCCGTTTTATCTAAAATCATCACATCTGCATCTTGAGCTATTTCTAAAGATTCTCGGTCTTTTACTAGTAAGCCACGGCTAGCTCCTAAGCTTGTGCTACGAGCGGTGACCAATGGAATAGCCAGACCCAAAGCGTGAGGACAAGCTATAACTAATGTTGTGATAGCAAATTTTACTGCCGTTGGAATATCCGCTATAAGCGTCCATACTACAAAAGCTATTAGTGCGGCAGTTACTGCAATATAGAACAGCCATCCCGCAACTTTTTGAGCAATATTTTCTGCACGAGAAGGTTGACTTTGAGCTTGGCTAATTAAATCCTGTACTTGAGATATAAAGGACTTGTCACCTGTCTCAAGTACTTTAATATAAAGAACCCCTTCTCCATTTGTTGAGCCTCCGATTACTTCATCGCCAGGACCTTTTTTAATTGATTTAGATTCACCAGTCAAAAGAGCTTCATTTAGACGTGATTCTCCACGCTCGATAGTTCCATCTGCTGGCACATTTTCCCCAGCTTGAACACGAATTATATCACCTACCTTTAAGTCAGCAACCGGACGTGTTTCAATGGAATCATCTTCTAATACAACATGAGCATCTTTTGGTACTAGCTTAGCCAGTTCTTCTTGTGCATCTCCTGCTTCTCCAATAGCTTTCATCTCAATCCAGTGACCTAATAGCATGATTAATAGTAATGAAGCAAATTCAAAGAAAAAGTCCATGACCTGTTCACCCGTTACATAGCTTGCTATTACAGTATAAATACTATATAAATATGAAACACTTAAACCTAAAGAAACGAGTGCCATCATCCCAGGTTCTTTTTGTTTAAATTCGTCAACTGCCCCTTGATAGAATGGACGTCCACCGTAAATAATTAATATAGTAGATAAAATAGCTACTACAATATCAGAATATGGAAAAGTAAACTGGAATGGTAGGTCAAACCCAGCCATAGGGGATAAGAGCATAATAATGATTCCTAGTGGTAATGATTTTAAGAAAAGTTCCTTAAAGTTTCCGTGATGATGGTGATCATGCCCACTGTGCCCGCTGTGATCATGCCTAGCATGATGTTCTTGATGCTGATCCTTATGGTCTCCATGTTCTTCCGTGCTTACGTGCTCATGTTTTGAATGATCCATGTCGCCATGATTATGGTGACTATGGGACGAATATCTTTTGTCATTATTCATTTTAAATTCCTCCTTATGCTTAGTGATGATGTAAATGACATTCGCATTGTCCTTCTGGACAATTGCAATCCACTTCTTCTACTGCGAAAGATTTTTTCATCTCTAATATTCTTTCTAGTCGATCTATATCATCGAAGCTTAAAACATGATCTTCAATGATGTTTCCTATTACATTTCCGACTTTCTTATTGCAAATACGGTTAAAAATATCTTCTGCATAATCCATTACGGCTTCTTTCTCTTCAATATTGGCAGTGTAAATAAACTTTCTACCTTCTTGCTCTGTATTTAGTAAGCCTTTTTCAACTAATCGACCTAAGATCGTTTTGATAGTGGATTGTGTCCAGTCCATTTTTTCTTGCAATACGGAAATCACTTTTTTACTAGTTACTCTATCATTTGCCCAAACTACACGCATGACTTCCCATTCAGCATCTGTGATATGAGTATTATATACTATTACACCCATTGTCTTTCCCTCCTTACAGTTTACAATTGTAGACGTGATACTTAAAATAAGTTTACTCTTGTAAACTTATCTTGTCAAGTATTTTTAATAAATGTAAGCAACGATTATTGCGTTTATTTTCCAATTTCTTCACAGTACGATTTATAAGGTTATCATTGATTTACATTTATCGCTTTTTTAATTCCTTATTTTTAATAATATGTTAAATATGATAAATATAATGGTACCTTTTCTGAATTTATTGTTTGGCTAAATATATAGTCATAAATTTTACAAATTCTACCTTTTCATTTTTCATGGTAGTTTTGTTTAATTCACTTCAGTTGATAAGATAAAAGTGAATAGAGGACTTTGTCTTAAATTTACATCCCCATCAATGACAGGAATACCTGATAGGATAATACTTCTGACTAAAGGAAAGATTGAAATTATTGAAGTAAAAAGACCTGGAAGAGAACCAAGACCAATTCAAAAAAAGAATATGGACATTTTAAAAATTAAATTTTAAGATTTATGTTCTTGATTTTAAAGAAAATATTGATGAAATAATAAAGAGAATCGAAGATGACAACTTGGAATACACTCTACGTAAATATCAAAACTATCCTACTGAATTTATAAAAGAAAATAGAAAATCGTCACTTTTACTAGATATGGGTTTAGACAAGACGGTTATAGGCGTAATGGCTATAAAAGATTTATTCTTAGATGCTTTTGCAATTTCTAAAGTTTTAATCACAGTACCATTAAGAGTTGCCAGATATACTTGGAAAGAGGAGATAGAAGGGTAGTCCTACCCTGATATCTTAAAATATTCAATATTAATATGTAGTGAAGAAGAAAGAATAAAAGGAGTAGATATATTCCCAAGAACGAGGCTTTCCTAAAAATTTAAATTTTATCCATACTGACCACTCAAGCCATGTGGAGACTCTAGTATTGATGTCAAGAAAATAGAATAACAAGTTACAAAATTGTTGAAATCAATGGCTTTTAGGATTTTAAAAGAAATCTTAAAAGCTATTTTACTATCAGAAAAACACCTTGTGGGAACATAATAATAGTAAAAATTGTAGGGGTATGTAGACAGAATAGATGTTTTAGGTAGAGTGAACAGGATGGATAGTATAAAGCTAATTATCATTTATTAAAATGATATAATAGTAATTAGGTTGAATTAAGGAATTCAATATGAATAAAAAAATAAGATTACAATAATTGTAATTGCACATAGATTATCAACAATTATAGATTCAGATTGTATTTATGTATTTGATGAAGGAGAAGTTCGAGAATTTGGAAAACATGACCAATTAATGAACAGAAATGGTGGAATTTACAAAAAAATGTATGAATCTATTAAAGGAGAAAAAAATGTTATTAGATATTAAAGATGTTACAAAGGTTTATGGAGAACATGAAAATAAAGTAAAAGCATTAGATAGAATATCTTTACAGTTCAACGAAGGAGAGTTTGTATCTGTTATGGGAAGTAGTGGCTCAGGAAAAACTACTCTTCTTAACTGTATATCAAGTATTGATAAACCTACTTCAGGAGATATTCTAATTAATGGGAAAAGTTTGATAAATTTGGATTCAGACCAATTAGCAGAATACAGAGCAAGAAATATATCATTCATATTTCAAAGTTATAATTTAATAACAAACTTAACTGTATATGAGAATATAATTTTACCATTGCAAATATCAAAAAAAAATATAAAAGATAATCAAAAAAGAATTGATGACATAATGAGTAGACTATCAATAAAAGAATTAAAGTCTAAATTTCCAAATCAATTATCAGGTGGACAGCAACAAAGAGTTGCAACAGCTAGAGCGATCATTAATTCAACGAATATTTTAATTGCAGATGAGCCTACAGGAGCTTTAGATTCATCAAATTCAGATAAGTTAATGCACTTGTTACGTGAATTAAATAAAGAGATAAAATTATCAATCTTAATGGTTACACATGATCCTTTAGCAGCAAAATATTCATCAAAGGTCATATTTTTATCGGATGGTAGGATAATAGATCAACTAATAAGACAAGATGAAGATGATGATTCAAAGTTTTTAGAAAAAATAATAGAGAAACAAAAATATATAGATCAAGAGGTGAGGTAAATGTTAGCTAAATTAGTTTTTAGAAATGTAAAAAGAAATCTTCAAACATATTCTATATATTTTGCAACGCTAACGATAATTTATAGTTTATTATATTCATTTAATACTGTGGTTAGTAATCCAGTCTTAAATGAAGCTGGAGATACAAAACAAATATTATCAAGATTTATGGAACAGTTTATGGGAGTGCTATCAATATTTGCAGCAGTAGCGTTTATATTTTTAGTGTTATACTCTACTCAATTTGTTCTTAAAAGAAGAAGTAAGGAATTAGGTTTATACTCATCTCTAGGTATGAAAAATAAAAAAATAGGAAAAATTTTATTTTTTGAAAGTATAATAGTTAATTCAGGCTCACTTCTTTTAGGTTTTATTATTGGGTGGATTATTTCCTTATTTTTAACAAAAATTCTTATTAGTATATTTGCATTGAGTAGTAAGGTTAACTATTTTTATGTAAGTTCTAAGGCAATATTTATAACGGTAATATGCTTTTTTATAATTGTGATAATTTCATCTATTTTTAATAAAATAAAAATTAATAGAGTTAGTATTATTTCGCTTTTAAAGGAAGAAGATGCAAATGGTAATGAAATAAATTTGAATAGCATATCCCAGATTATTGGTATGAGTATATCTATTATTTGCTTATCAGTATCAGCCTATTTAATTAAAAGTTTGCAGGATATATCATCGTTAAAAAGTTTAGGATATATTATATTAATAGTTTCTGTTATTGGTATTTTGATTTTTTACTATACATTTGGGAATATGTTGATTCGAGTGATTAAACGAATTCCAAAATTATATTATAAATCATCTAACACAGTTTTATTTAGAGAGTTATCTACTGAGTCAAATAAGAACTCTATTACTATTGCAGTGATGTCCATATTTTTAACACTTTCTTTTTCAATAGTATTAATTGGAGGAAGTTCATATATTTCAATGAACAAAGAAATTAGCAATTCAAGTCCATATAACTTAACAATTATAGCTAATAAGCCTTTAAATAAGGGTCAATTTATAAAAGAATTGAATGATAAGGGTATAGATACTAATGATTTATTTTCTAATTACGTAGATTTTTATACTTATAAATCAACAATAAAGTATAAAGATTTAGGGATTGAGGATAAAAATTTATGGCAGATAGATAATGGTCTAGAAAATCAATCGGTTTCAGTAATAAATATATCAGAGTTTAATAAAACTCTGGAAATGCAAGGCAAAGAAAAAATAAATTTAGATAAAAATCAATATATCATAAATTGCAACTATAAGGGAACTATATCTTATATAAATAATTTTTTAGAACAAGGAAGATCCTTAAACATAGGAAATTCAGAATTACAACCTAAATTCCAAAGTCCAACAGACAATACAATAATGATGACTAGTGTAGGGAATAATGATAGAGGGACTTTAATTGTAGATGATAGTATAACTGATAGTTTAGAAAAAGATGATAATGTATTAAATGCTATCTATAAAAAAGGTGTTGATGAGCGTAAGTTAACACGAATGGTTAATGAGTATATAATGGATCATACATGGACAAATGATTCTGGATTACAATTTGATTATAAATATCAAACAAGAGACAGACTTAGAGATATGTTTAGTGGTTCTATGGGTGCAATAGTATTTTTAACGATGTTTACAGGAGTAATATTTACATTAATTTCATTATGTATACTATCAATTCAAATTACAACAACTGCAATTAGTTTTAAAAAAGATTCCAAAATACTTAATGCATTAGGATTGAAATATGAAAAAATATCAAAGTTATTGCTCAAAGAAATACTTATATATTTTATGATTCCTTGTATCTTAGCAATACCAGGAGGAATATTAGTTGGGAAAAAAATTATTAGTTTCTTTGAAACTTTCCTTAATTTTACAATTCAAGTCAATCCAGTGGTTTTAATTATACAAATAGCGTTATTTACACTTTATATTTTTATGACCTATAGTATTAGCAAAAAAATTATAAAAGACTAAGCAAATAGGAAATAAAAAACGGATTCTTAAATTAAGAATCCGTTTTTTATATAGGAAAAATTCTAATATCTATTTACTCATTTGGCCAAAATAACCTAATTCAACAGCCTTCATAATAGCCTCTTATCCGTTATCATTTTGCTCCAACAATGTTTTTAGTCCTAAAGAAAATAACATTTCATCATTAATCAATAGTCTTTTCTTTTTCATCCTATATTAATATGTAAAGAAAACACTATATGTATGCGATACAGAGTGTTATAGACTTTAATAAAATAAATTATCGTTTGTTTTTTCTGTTTTTCATTTTTTTGTATATCACAACTGCTATAATGATTATTGCAATAATTATTATAACAGGAGCATAAAACTCTAAAGTTCCTTTAATAGCTTCTGGATTCATTGTACTTCTCCTTTTAATTTTATTATAGAAAGTTAATCTGGCTTGTTATATTCTAATTATAGAGTATATTCACAATTATTGCTATGGGTAAATAGTGCAGTATTAATAAAAATTAATACATATAAAAAAACTATGTTGACAAAAATCAATCGAATCTAGTATTTTTAGAGGTTTTGAATATTTAGGTCTTTATCCATAAATAGAATATAAAAAATATTTGGAGACGGTATCCTTGTTGACAATTAAGAATGATTAAAGACCATAATATGCTTGAAATAAATACATCAATAATTTGATAAATCACAATATTATCATAGATATTTTTAATAAGATTACGGTATAAAATTAAGGAAAATAACATGAATAAAATTATCGTTAATGAAAATATAAAACTTGTTCTATATTTTGAAAATTATGAAACAACTTTGAAGTGGTACGAAGATAAAGATGTATGCAAACAAGTCGACAACATAGATTTCTTATACGATATTGAAAGACTTAAAAAAATGTACAATTATTTGAATACTCATGGGACATTATACTACATTGAATATAAAAATGAATTAGTTGGAGATATCTCATTGACTGATGACAATGAAATAGCAATAGTTGTGTGCAAAAAATTTCAAAATAAACATATAGGACGAAATTGTGTCAAAATGATTTTGAAATTAGCAAAAGAAAAGGGATTAAAATCTGTCATTGCAAAAATTTACGATTTTAATCATCAAAGCAGAAAAATGTTTGAAGCTGTAGGTTTTAAGCAAATCGAAGAAGAAGTATATGTATACAAATTATAAGCGACGAACTAGTCGCTTTTTTGTTGTGAAAAATTTACTAAACTATTGCAAAAATTTTAAATTGATTTTCATATTGATATTTTTAATGCAATATCGTAATATTGAATTATGTAATATTGTATTTTATAGTATAGATGAGGTAAGATTATATAATTTATGGGTCGTGAAAATCATAAAAGGTGAATATAAAGCTTTTGATATTATAATTTTTTGCTGAAAAATTCTCAGAAGTTGAAAACGTAAAAATTTATGGGAAAAGACACGGTAATATTATTGCTGGTTTGTTAGAAGTTTTAGTGCTTTAATATGGATATTTTAAAATTGAACAATTTATAAAATACACAACACCATATAATTAGAGAATCAGCTTAAAATGAGTATATTTATAAAAAACAAACTTTAAATTAAAGGAATAACTATGAACAAAACATTACTCAGCACAACTGTAAAAACAGCTATAGCAGCCACCTTATCACTTATTGTAGCTAATTATTTAGGACTTGAATTTTCATCTTCAGCAGGAATTATTACCATACTTAATATATTTGAGACTAGACAAGATACACTGAAGGGTGGAATTAAAAGAACATTATCTGCTACAATAGCCCTTATTTTAGGGATTTTGGTATTTGAAATTTTTGACTACAAAACTTGGGCCTTTGGCCTATATTTACTCTTATTTGTCCCTATATCTTTCCTATTAAAAATTGAACTAGGCCTAGGTCCTTCAAGCGTAATAGTTACACATTTATTAAGCTATGGAACGATTAATTCTCAAATTATTATTAATGAACTGGGCCTAGTACTTATAGGAACAGGATTTGCTATGTTAACCAACTTATATGCACCAGAAAGTCAGGTTGAGTTGATAGATTGGATAGAAGATATTGATGGTGATATAAAGGATATCTTAAATTTTTATGGAAATACTCTTGTGAAACATCTTGATGTAGAAATTTATGAGGGAAAGATCAAAAAACTTGAATATGACATAGATAAGGCACTTGATCTTGCGATTATTGAAAAAGACAACCGTATAGAAAATAGCAAGAATTTGCTTATAGAACTTAACCAAAGGGAAAGAGAGATGGATCTTTTAAAGGAGATGTATGATGACTTGAAGGAAATTCCTGTAGAATATGCTGATGGAAAATTGATCTCTGATATAATAATTGATACTTCAAATAACCTTACAGAAGATGGAGATATGGTTACGGTCAAAAATAGAATTGAATTTTTAAAAGAGCATTTTAATATGATGGAACTACCTGAAACTCATGAAGACTTTCTTATACGTTCCGCTATTTTTCAAGTTTTTAGAAGCTTGAATCAGTTTATAGATATAAGAAGGAATATTAATTCGGAAGTTTTCGAAAATCTGGCGGAAAATAAGGGTGATTATTAAATTATAAAAAGTAATAACATAATTTATACAGAATATGGATTATTAGATTTTGGAGTGACTTATGAAAATACAAGTTATGAACGTAGAGGATATCTATAAAGTACTTGACTTATATATTAATTACTATAATAAAGTAGAAGGATCCAGCTGGAATGAGAAAACAGCATATAAGAGAATACATCAGGTTATGAGTATGGAAAATTCATTTTCTTTGATTGCTCAAGATAAGACCAAAACTTTAGGTTTTGCTATGGGGTATTTTAAACAATATGATGATATTATAGGTTATACTTTAGAGGAGATAGTAATTGATCACAAGTTCCAAAACAGAGGATATGGTACAGAATTAGTTAAAAGACTTGAAAATTATGTAAAGGATATGGGAGCTTCATGTGTAGAGCTTAAAGCGGTGAATGACAAAATGCACGACAACTTTTATGGAAAAATTGGCTATCAAGATTCAAGTAGTTTTATTGACAAAGTTAAGTGGCTAGATTAATACATAAGTATCAAGTATTTATTAAATTTTGCAATATCGGATATATTGCATATATTAAGTTTAATCATGTCGGATATCGTGATAATTACACATGCAGATAATGTATTTGTCTTATAAATATATTAAAAAACATAAATTTTTAAAATAAAATGTAATTTAAAATTGAAAACAACCTATGGAGGTATATTTTATGCTAGGCGAAATAATAGTTGTAGGTGTTGGTGTTGTATTTATTATATTAGGCTATCTAGTATGGAAAAGAGAGAAAATAAATATACTACATAGCTATCATTACAGAAATGTTTCTCCAGATAATAAAAAAGTTTTTTGTAAAATGACAGGGCAAGGACTGATGTTAATAGGTTGTGGACTTCTAATTACTGGATTAGTCATTTCTAAAACACATTCTATGTATAGTTTTATAGCTTTTGCTGTGGGACTTATTGCTGGAATAACTTTGTTAATTAATGCTGGGTCAAAATATAATAATTGATAAATATATAAGAAAAAAACTGCTAACATAGCAGTTTTTTTCTTGCGTGTGACTAAACAACTAGTTTTACCTATTTATTGTTGGTATTATCACGTTATAATATTTTTATTTCCTAGTCTTCTTTTTGAATGATTTCAATCTTGTAACCATCTGGATCTGTTACGAAAAAATATTTATCAGAATTATCACTTAGGCCTCTAAGTTCAGTTACTTCAAAACCTTTTTCTAAAAATTCTTCTCTTAGAGATTTGATATCTGGGTGGGAAATAGCAATATGGCCGTATCCTTCTCCAAGGGCGTAAGCTTCTTCTTGGTCATAATTATAGGTTAACTCAAGTTCGTAATCTGGACTTTTTGGAAGTTTTAAATAAACAAGATCAAATTTCTTGTCTGGAAATTCCTTTCTTCTAGATTCTACGAAACCTAACTCTTCAGTATAAAATTTAAAAGACTTATCAAGGTCTTTAACTCTAATCATTGTGTGTAAAAATTTCATAATCTCCTCCTAATCTAATTATAGCCCAAAAGGGGAAAATTTATTCAAAAGATATTAAATTTAGGACAATTAAACAAATTTTCTAATATTTTATTAAAAATTATTACCAATTAAAAACTATAAGTAAATATTAAAATATTAATTTTATAGTGTTTTAATTATATCTTATAAGTGATAAAATTTATGTAAGGAAAATATTAGAATTAAAATTTGAGGTGGAATTATGGATACTAAGCTAAGTTTAGGATTTTTAATAGGTTGTATTTTATTAGTTACTATATATAAATCGAAGTTTAAAGGAGATATCGGGGAGCTTGCAGTAGCGGTTGTTTTAAAGGATTTAGATAAGGAAAAGTACAAAATTCTCCATGATATAAAGATAGAAAATCCAGAAGCTTTGACTAAAACAAGCCAGATTGATCATATAATTGTTTCTACTTTTGGTATTTTCTGCATTGAGACTAAGGTATACAAGGGAAAAATATATGGCAAAGAAACTTCTAGACAATGGTGTCAATATTTGACAAATAAAAAGAATTACTTCATGAATCCTGTTTATCAAAACTATGGACATATAAAAGCTATTGAAACAATTTTAAAAAATGATTATCGTAATATGACATATTATTCTATAATAGCTTTCTCAGGAGAAGCAAATCTAGATAAAGTTGAAACTCAGAATGCAAAAGTATGTAAGATAAGGGACTTAGAGGATTTAATAAATGAATTATCTGTTAGTGAGATATGTGAGAAAGAGGATATTCAGAAAATAATTCAACTAATTAATTCAAATAAATCAAGAGAAACTGACTTTAACCATGCAAGAGATATTAAAAGACTTAAAAAATCAAATAAAGAAAAAATAAAAGAAAATATTTGTCCTAAATGTGGAGCTAAGTTGATTGAGAGTGAGGGAAAATATGGGAAATTCATAGGTTGTTCTAACTTTCCTAAGTGTAGGTTTGTTACAAAAATTAATTCAGACAAGTAGTTTTATCTTTTAATAATTTTGTTTTAATAAGGAGATTTGGTATAAAAATTTTACTTAATCTCCTTTTTCTATTATAATAATATATGTAAATTAATGATCTATGGGAGCTATGTGCTGAGAGGAAGTTCGACTTCGACCATCAAACCGGTCAGGATAATGCCTGCGTGGGATGAAGCATATTTATTCTCCTATAAATAATTTTAGGAGGTTTTTTTAATTTATGAAGTATAAGACACAGATGGAAGCTGCAAAGCATGGTTTTGTTACAGAAGAAATGAAAATTGTTGCTAAGAAAGAAAATGTTAGTGAACAATTTCTTTTAGAAAAGATTGCTAAAGGAGAGATTGTTATTCCTAGAAATAAGAACCACAATTCGATATCTCCAGAAGGAATCGGATCAGGACTTAAAACTAAGATTAATGTAAATCTAGGAATTTCAAAAGATTTAAACGATTTAGATCTTGAGATGGAAAAGGTAGATATGGCTCTAAAAATGGGAGCAGAATCTATAATGGACCTTTCAAATTATGGCAAGACCCAAGAGTTTAGAGAAAAGCTTATAGAAAAATCGACAGCTATGATTGGTACCGTACCAATGTATGATGCTGTAGGATTTCTAGATAAGGGATTAAGCTATATAAAAGCTCACGAATTCTTAGATGTTGTTAGAAATCATGCCGAAAATGGAGTAGACTTTGTAACTATCCATTGTGGAATAAACAGAGCAAATGCTGAGATCTTTATGAGAAATAGAAGGGTAAATGAGATAGTATCACGTGGTGGTTCGCTTCTTTTTGGTTGGATGAAGATGAATAACCAAGAAAATCCTTTCTATGAATATTATGATGAACTATTAGATATTTTAAGAGAATATGATGTTACACTTTCCCTAGGGGATTCTCTAAGACCAGGTGGTATCCATGATGCCACTGATCCTGCCCAAATAGCAGAGCTTATCACTTTGGGAGAATTGACAAAAAGAGCTTGGGAAAAAGATGTTCAAGTTATTATAGAGGGACCAGGCCATGTTCCAATTGATGATATAGAAATGAACATGAAGCTTGAGAAAAAACTTTGCCACAACGCACCTTTCTATGTACTAGGACCTTTGGTAACTGATATTGCACCAGGGTATGACCACATTACAAGTGCTATTGGTGGAGCAATTGCGGCAAGTCATGGAGCAGATTTCCTATGTTATGTAACACCTGCTGAACACTTGAGACTACCTGATGTTAATGATGTAAAAGAAGGAATTGTTGCTGCAAAAATAGCTGCTCATGCAGGAGATATTGCAAAATTAAAGGATGCTAGAAATATTGACCTTGAAATGAGTAAAAGAAGACAAAAACTAGACTGGGAAGGAATGTTTGAGCTTGCTCTTGATCCAGAAAAATGTAGGGAATATAGAGACGCATCCAATCCAGAAGATGAAGGAACTTGTACTATGTGCGGTAGTATGTGTTCTATGAAAAACATGAACTTAATCCTTGAGGGAAAAGATATAGTTTTATAGGAAAATTATTAGCCTTATGATTTCTATGAGAGGAATCGTAAGGCTTTTTTTATATTTATCTTTTTTATAGTAATGGGTATAAAGGAAGTTGAGACTTAGAGAGTCAATATTTAAGAAAAAATAGAAAAGGAGTTAATTTGATTACCTATGAAAATGTATCTATGGCTTATCCTGATAGCGGAAAAGTATTAGATGATTTAAATTTTAGTATAGAAAAAGGAGAGTTCTTTGTAATAGTAGGTCCTAGTGGTAGTGGAAAAACTACCACACTGAAGCTTATAAATAGACTTATCGAGCAAACTGAAGGAGATATATACTTTAAGGGCAAAAAGCTTAAAGATTATCCACTTAGAGATCTAAGGTTAAATATAGGCTATGTTCTTCAACAAATAGCCCTATTTCCAAACCTTACAGTTGCTGAGAATATTTCCCTCATTCCAGAAATGAAAAAGATGGATAAGAAAGTCATAGCGAGGAGAACTGGTGAATTGCTAAAACAGGTAGGACTTGATCCAGATAAATATAGAAATAGACTACCAGAAGATTTATCAGGTGGTGAGAAGCAAAGAATAGGAATTTTAAGAGCTATATCAGCAAATCCAGAGATTCTACTTATGGATGAACCATTTTCAGCTCTAGATCCTATTAGTAAAACTCAATTACAAGATTTAATTAAGAATATTCATGATGAGTATAAGATTACAACAGTCTTTGTAACTCATGATATGGATGAAGCCTTGAAACTAGCTGATAGAATTTGCGTTATGAAAGATGGAAAAATTGTTCAAATTGCAAAACCTAGCGAAATAATGGTTAACCCAGAAAATGATTTTGTAAGTAAGTTTTTCAAAAACGAAAGTGACAAAAGTTATGAATGATTTAATAAGAACACTTATTGAAAGAAAGACAGATCTAGTAATAGCTTTGTACGAACACTTGCAAATATCGTTGATTTCATTGATATTAGCGATATTTATTGCTGTTCCTTTGGCAATACTATTGTCAGAAAAGAAAAGAGTAAATGAGGGAGTCCTGCAAGTAACAGGTGTATTTCAAACTATTCCTTCACTTGCATTGTTAGGACTATTTATTCCATTTATGGGCATTGGTAAAATACCAGCAATCACAGCGTTGGTAATCTATGCCATATTTCCAATTTATCAAGGAGCTGTTACAGGGTTTTCTGAGATAGATCCATCACTGGAAGAAGCTGCGACAGCATTTGGAATGACAAAGTGGGAGAAGCTTAGAAAATATAGACTTAGTTTAGCTATGCCTATTATAATGTCTGGTGTGAGAACATCAGCAATAATGATTATAGGTACAGCGACTCTTGCAGCACTTGTAGGTGCTGGTGGTTTGGGATCATTTATTCTTTTAGGTATAGATAGGAATAATTCCTCTCTTATATTAATTGGTGCAATATCATCAGCTTTGTTGGCAATAATATTTGGTGGATTAATAAAACTATTACAGAATAAAAAGCCAAAGACTATATTGGTTTCATTGATATTGACAGTCGGCATAGTTTTAATTAGTCTTGTTTCTTTCAAATCCAAAGCAAATAAAAAATTAGTTCTTGCTGGTAAGCTCGGGGCAGAGCCTGAAATTTTAATAAATATGTATAAGGAACTAATTGAAGATGAGACTGATATAAAAGTAGAACTAAAGCCAAACTTTGGAAAAACAAGTTTCTTATATGAGGCTTTAAAAGCAGGAAGTATCGACATATATCCGGAATTTACAGGAACCATAATATCAAGCCTATTAAAAGGAGATATCGGAAAAGTATCAAATAATCCAGAAGAAGTCTACAATTTAGCTAGAGATAAAATATTAGCTCAAGATTCATTAGTATATTTAAAACCAAGCAAGTTTCAAAATACTTATGCCTTGGCCGTAAGAGTAGACTATGCCAGGGAAAACAATTTAGAAAAAATATCTGATTTGAAAAATATAGAAAATGATGTAAATGCTGGATTTACTCTAGAATTTAACGATAGGGAAGATGGGAATTTGGGTCTAAAAAGTTTATATGATTTAAACTTTAATGTAAAGACAATGGAACCCGCCCTAAGATACACGGCAATTTCTAACAAATCCATAGACTTAACAGATGTTTACTCAACTGATAGTCAGATAATTGCAAATAATTTAAAGATCTTAGAAGATGATAAAAAACTATTTCCACCATATCAAGCAGCTCCACTTCTTAGAGAAGAAACACTAAAAGAATATCCAGAACTTAAAGATGTATTAGAAAAATTAGCTGGAAAAATCACTTCAGAAGAAATGACAGAAATGAACTATGCGGTTGATGTAGAAGGAAAGTCGGCAAATGAAGTAGCAAGGGGATATTTAATAAAAGAAAAACTAATAGATAATTAAATATATTATAATTTTAGGAGATAGATTATATAAAAATAATCATCTCCTATTTTTATATTAATTAATATGGCTTTATAAAGCTAGCAAGTAAGTTTATTCATTAATTTATCTATCAGATAATTATAATTAGTAATAATCTGTAGTGTTTTATCTTATTGGTACCTTTTTATTACTGCAAAAAAATAAAGCCTTGATATTTCAAGGCTTATAAGCTATCTGGTGGAGATGAAGGGATTTGAACCCTTGTCCGTGGAAGATTTCCCAATAGCATCTACAAGTTTATTTAGATTTAAGTTTTCACATAAAAAATAAAAATCTAACGAAAAATTTTTATGCTAGCTTCATTCTACTGATTGTATGGCAAAGCTTACATACAATAGTTGTCGCTTAATTATGAAACGAATATCAAACTTGCGACGAGCTCGATATTCATTGCTAGCCTATTCTTAGGCAGCTAGTGCGAAGTTTGCTTCGCTATTGTTGTTTGCGTTTATATTTAATTGCCAATTTACGTTTTTGCATACGACCTGCAGCTAAAGACTCCTCAACCACGTCGAAACCAAGTCATCCCCACTTATGCACTATACTGCTATTGATTAGCTTGTCAAAATTATAAATATTAGATAAAATATATACAAGAAAAGGTTTCTGTATATATAAATGGGTATACATTTAATAAGTAATAAATTTCTTATTTAAGGAGGAATTATGAGAAATTCTAATAAAATTGCAGCTATGCTATTAGCTGGAGGACAAGGGTCAAGACTTAAAGCCTTAACTAGAGATATGGCAAAACCTGTTGTGCCTTTTGGTGGAAAGTACAAAATTATAGATTTTGCTTTGAGTAATGCTACAAATTCAGATATTAAAGATATAGGAGTTCTAACTCAATATAAACCTCAATTACTAAATCAACACCTAGGTATAGGAGCACCTTGGGATTATGATAGAAACTTTGGTGGACTTAGGATACTTACCCCATATTATACAGAAGACGGTGGAAGATGGTTTGAAGGTACTGCCTCAGCTATTTACGAAAATATCAATTACCTTGACGAAGTAAATCCTGAATATGTTCTTATTCTTTCAGGGGATCATATCTATAAAATGGACTATAGAGAACTATTAGATGTTCATAAGAAAAATGGAGCTGATGCTACAATCGCTGTTATGGAAGTAGATTGGGACGAAGCATCTAGATTTGGAATTATGAATGCTGATGAAAATGGTAAAATCATAGAGTTTGAAGAAAAACCAGAAAATCCAAAGTCTAACCTAGCTTCAATGGGAATATATATATTTAACTGGCAAGTTCTAAGAAGAGAGTTGATTGAAGATAGCAAAAACAAAGATTCTTCTAACGATTTTGGTAAGGACATCATTCCTAAGATGTTAGCTGAGGATTTAAAACTTTTTGTTTATAAGTTTGACGGTTATTGGAAGGATGTTGGAACTGTAAGAAGTTTCTGGCAAGCAAATCTTGACTTGATAGATCCTTCAAATGAGCTTAATATTTATGATGAAAATTGGAAAATATATACAGCTTCTTTAAATTTACCACCTCATAGGGTAGGAAAGACTGGACAATTAAGTGATTCATTGGTTAATGAAGCGTGCGTTATAGATGGATCAGTATCTAACTCTGTACTATTTTCAAGTGTTGAGATAGAAGAAGGTGCAGAAGTTTATAATTCTGTTTTACTAAATGGAGTTAAGGTTAAAAGTGGAGTAAAACTATACAACTGTGTAGTTACATCTGATATGGAGATTACTGAAAGTATTGGCAAAGAGGATGATGACAAAGTTTATCTAGTAAGTACTGAAGGTATCGAGGAGGAATAATATGCCTAGTATTGTAGCTTTAATATATAGTTCAGAATTTGAAGAAAGAAATTATGGAGCTTTGTGCAAGAGTAGACCTGATTACATGCTGCCATTTGGTGGAAGATATAGGTTAATCGACTTCTCTTTATCCAATATTTCAAACCATGATATATCTAGAGTTGTTTTGTATGCAGATAGAATGTTAAGATCAACCTTAGACCATATTGGTAATGGTAAAAGTTGGGAGCTAAATAGAAGAAATGGCGGACTTTTAATCAATTCTCCAAATTATAATTCTAAGGGAAATCTAAGTGAAATAGAAACATATTATGATACTATTAGATATTTCGAGGATCATCCTTCAGATTATATTTATATTAAAAATCCTATGTACATTAATAAGGTTGATATAACTGATGCTAAGGAAACTATGGAATCAAATGATCTTGATTGTCTAATATTTTCAACAAAGACAAAGGATAGAGATGGATATTATCTAAATAGAAGAATTATATCTTCTGATGAAAATGGTAAGCCATGTTCAGTTGGCCTAAACTTGGGATTATCTGATGAGATTGATCTTTTCTTAGGCTCAATCATGATTAAAAGGGATATGTTCTTGAGAATCTTAAGAACTGCCATGGAAAAGAACTCCCAAATGTCTCTACTAAATGCAATCTTTTCATTTGCAGGAGATATGAATATTGACTTTTATAGACATAACAAAGAATTTGAAATTATTTCTGATATCAATTCTTTCTTTGAAGCTAATATGAAATTACTTAAAAAAGATGACTTCAACCAATTGTTCTATGAAGATGGTCTTGTTTACACTAAATCAAAAGATGAGCCTTCAACATCATATACAAAAGAATCTAACGTAAAAAATTCTTTGATTGCGAACGGTTCTATCATCAGAGGTGAAGTTGAAAACTCTATCATATTTAGAGGTGTTTCAGTAGGAAAAGGTGCTGTTGTCAAAAATTCAATAGTTTTCCAAGATACAGTTATATCAGATGGAGCAATCCTAAACTATGCTATAACAGACAAGAGAACATTTATAGATAAGGATACTAGATTGTTTGGTAATAGATCCCATCCATTTGTAACAAGCAAGAATGAAAAACTAGAGAAAGGAATTTAGAATGAACGTTCTTTTTCTGACAGGTGAAGCAGTTCCATTTATAAAAACAGGTGGCCTTGCAGATGTTGCAGGGGCTCTACCTAAAGAACTTGTAAAAAAGGGAGTCGACTGTAGAGTTGTTTTACCTTTGTATAAATCAATTGATGATAAATATAAACAAAAAATGGAAAAAGTCACCGAGTTTTATGTGGATTTGGATTGGAAGCATCAGTATGCTGGTGTCTATTACTTAAAATGGGACGGAGTTATTTTCTATTTTATAGATAACATGGAATATTTTAATCGTGATGGATCATATGGATTCGACGACGATGCCGAAAGATTTATATTTTTCTCCAAGGCTTGTACTCTACTAGGTAAAGAAATTAATTTCAAACCTGATATTATCCATTCTAATGATTGGCATACTGCAATGGTAAATGTTTTTGTCAATGATTTTAGAAAAGGCGACTCATATTTCGAAGATATCAGAACCTTGTTTACCATCCATAACTTGAAATATCAAGGAGTATTTGGTGCAGACAATCTAAGACTTGCAGGACTTGATGGATCCTACTTTAACGAAAATGACTTAAAATACTATGAAGCAATTAACTTTGTTAAAGGTGGAATTATTCATGCAACCGCTGTAAATACTGTCTCTGAGAATTATGCTAGAGAAATACAATATCCATTCTATGGAGAAGGATTAGATGGAATTATTAGAAAATATTCTAATAAACTTTCAGGAATAGTAAATGGAATTGATTTTGATATATGGAATCCTAAAACAGATGGTTTGCTTGCAGAAAATTATGATGTCAATTCTATAGATAAGAAAAATATCAATAAGCTAGAATTACAAAAAGCTTATGGTCTACCAGAAAGAAATGATGTGCCATTAATTGGTATTTGCTCAAGGTTAACAGAAATGAAAGGTCTTGATCTAGTTAGATATATCTTAGATGAATTGTTACAAGAAGATATCCAATTTGTGGTATTGGGAACTGGCGATTATACTTACGAAGAGATGTTTAAATATTTTGAATGGAAATATCCAGACAAATTAGCTGCAAGAATGTATTACAGTGGAGAAGAAAGCCATAAGATATATGCAGCAAGCGACTTTTACTTGATGCCTAGTGTGTCAGAGCCTTGCGGTATAAGCCAGTTAATCGCGATGAGATATGGATCTTTACCTATAGTAAGAGAGGCTGGAGGACTAAAAGATACCGTCACAGCCTATAATGAATTTACAGGAGAAGGAACTGGATTTTCTTTTGCTAATATAAATGCCCATGAGCTTCTATTCTGCATAAAAAATGCTCTTAAGATTTACAAAGAAGACAAAGATGCTTACGAAAAACTCGTTGTAAATGCAATGAATGAGAACAATGACTGGGAAAAATCAGGCGAAAGATATTTAGATTTATACAATGAAATTAAAGCAAACTAAGAATGAAACAAATTTACTAGAAAGAATACAAATATTTTTGTATTCTTTTTATGCTAAAGATATAAAAAATGCAAGAATAAACGAAGTATATGATTGTCTGTGCAGAGCCTTGATGGAAGATATTGGCAAGAAATGGGTTTATAGCAAGTCAAACGATGATCAATTTGAAGTATATGTATTAAGCTTTGAATACTTGCCAGGTAAATTTATAGAAAGAAATATAGTTAGATTAGGAAAAGAGAAAGAAGTTAGGGAAACTTTAGATAAGATTGGATTTTCCTATGATGAGATAATTGATTTTGAAAAAGAAGCTAACTTGGGGCTTGGAGATATTGGTATAGGTTCAAGTTATCTAATAAGTGAGCTTGCTAATAAAAATATTAGATCAGTTGCCTATGCGCTACGCTACGAAAATGGAGATTTGAAGCAGAAGATTGTAGATGGTAGGCAAGTTGAATATTCAGAATATTGGCTTGAAGAAGGTAACAATTGGGAACACAAAAAGGGATTTTCTTATGAAATAAATATAGATGGAAGAAAACATAAGTCAATAGCTTATGATATCCCAATTTTAAGTGATAAAGCTGATTTTGTCACTACCCTCAGATTGTTCCAATCAGAACCTACAAAGGCCGTTAGCTATAGCGACTTTGCGAGGGGAGATATTTTAAAAGCCTACGACGAATATATTTCAACTAGTTCTATAAACCAATTTTTATATTTAGATGACTCCTCCTATGATGGGAAACTTTTAAGATTGAAGCAAGAATATTTTTATTCAGCTAGTTCTATTAGAGATATTTTTAAAAGATATAAGAATAGATATGGATCTATAGATAAAATAGAAAAAAGAATAAAGATAATAGTAAATGATATCCATCCTACTCTTTCTCTAATTGAATTTATAAGAATTTTAACTAGAGACTTTACTTTGGATATTAGAAAGTCTATAGATATTACTAGAAGTGTATTCGAACACATAGCATTTTCTATAACTGATGATAGTCTAGAAGCCTACTCTGTAGAAATGGTAAAGAGGGTTAATCCTGATATTTTAGACACTATATTAAATATTCAAGAGGCATTGAAATTAGATAACATTGATTCAGTTCTTATAAAAAATGGTTATGTTATGTTTAAAAACATCAATATGGCCTTGTCTAATGAATACATTTATCTATCTAAAATTCTGAAAAATAATAGATCATCTAAGAGAACTATATCATATACAAATTTTGGAACTGATAGGTTGTTATACTTAGAGAAAAATAATACTGAACTAATGGAAGTATTTAAGGAATTTGGAATTAATTCTAGTTCTTATGATCAGATAAATAAGTTAAATGACCTAAAAGATAATAATAACTTTATAGATAAAGTAGAAGAAGCTAAATTTATCAATAAAAAGAAACTAATTGAGCTTTCTAATGAACCTATTAATCCATATTCAATCTTTGATGTTCAGTTATCAATCTTTCATGAAGGAAAAAGGCAAATTCTAAATGCTTTAGAAATTGCCTACAGATATTATTTACTTAAAATAAATGCTAACCTAAGAGCTGTTCCTACCACATACATTTTCTCCGGAAAAGCCAATGAAGGATATTTCATGGCAAAGGAAACTATCAAATTCATTTTAGCGTTAAAGAAAATGATAGATAAGGATAAAATAATCAGAGAAAAGATAAAAATAGTATTCATTGAAGATATAGACATTCATAAGTCAAAAATCATCCTTAAATCTTTAGACGTATATAACAACCTAACTTTAGCTACTTTAGATAATCAGGATTTTAATATGTTAAACGCAGCTTTCAATATGTCAAATATTGTAACGAGTAGGGGCGGTATAAGTCAGAATATTGAAGGAGATAATTCATTCTACACCATAGGTGAGTCTTATGATGATATAGTAAAATCTAATGTAAATGATTTATACAATGCTAATGATTTCTACTATTCAAATGATATGGTAAAATACACAGTAGAAAATCTAATAAGAGAAAGTTATGAAAATTTCCCATACGATTTTAAACAGATGTATGACCAAATAATGATGTATAATGACTCGTTTAGAATATTTAAAGATCTTAATAACCTAATAGAAACAAGAAATAAGAGAGAATTTGATTATTTAAATAAAGAAAAATGGGTCAGAAATGAAATCGATAATATACTATGGGCTAATAATTTTAGATTAGATAATAAAATTATAAGGAATGGTATAGATGACTGAAAAAAAAGTATCCTATAGAAAAAGAATAGAAACACTCAGTTATGATGAAATAAAAAATGAAAAACTAGGGGCTATCTATAGCAAAGATAAGACAACATTTAGAGTTTTTGCTCCATATGCTGATAAGATTGAGCTATTGATAACTGATAATTATAAAAAAACAAGAAAAGATTCCTACGAAATGATAAGAAATGATATAGGAATTTGTGAGATAACTCTTCAAGGCAATTATGAAGGATATTTCTATAATTATCTGGTAGATGGTAAATATGAAGTTACAGATCCGTATTCATTTACATCGTCAATTAACAGTATAAGTTCTGTCGTAGTTGATATGACCAAGACAGATCCTCTTGGATTTAGAGACCAGCATCTTACTGAAAATAAAGAAGAAGATGCTATAATATATGAAATGTCAGTTAAAAACTACACCGCTGATCAAACAAGTGGTGTCGTAAATAGGGGTAAATTCTTAGGACTTACAGAAGGTGGAACAAAGTATAAGGGAAGAAAGACTGGACTAGATAATATAAAAGAATTGGGTGTAACGCATGTTCAGCTTTTGCCAATTTATGATTTTATCTCTGTTGATGAAGACAATGGCCACTTCTTCGATGATGATAACTATAATTGGGGTTATGATCCAGAACTGTACTTCGCCCCAGAAGGCTCATATTCAACAGATCCCTACGATCCATTATCAAGAATAGTAGAAGTTAAAGAAATGGTTAAATCATTTCATGAAAATAATATTTCTGTAATAATGGATGTGGTCTACAATCATACCTTTAAATCATATGATTCTAATTTGGATACCCTTGCAAAAGGATATTATCATAGAAGAAATGAAGACGGTAGTTTTGCTAATGGATCTGGAGTTGGCAATGAAGTATGTAGCGAAAAAGCATTTGTAAGAAAATTGATAGTAGATTCTTTGATCCATTGGGTGAAAGAATACAAGATAGATGGATTTAGATTTGATTTAATGGCCTTAATAGATATTGATACTATAAAAATCGCCCTAAAAGAGCTGAGAAAAATAAATCCTAACATAATAATCTATGGTGAACCTTGGATGGCATTCTCATCTCCTTTGCCTTTGGATAAGCAAATTTTAAAAGGATCACAAAGATCAAACGATTTTGGTGTTTTCAATGACGACTTTAGAGATGCTATAAAAGGAGATGTCAATGGATATGAAAGAGGATATATCCAAGGGGTATTTTCTAAAAAAACTGCTGTTGAAACAGGAATAGCTGGATCAATAGCTTATGACAATAAAAGATATGGTTTTGCTGATAAGGCTAGTGAATCAATTAATTATTTTAACTGTCATGATAACTTGATTTTATACGACAAACTTGCTATTTCTTTAAATCAAGAAACAAACATAGATGATTATGTGAAAATGGCTCTTAGTATAATATTTCTATCTTTTGGTAAGCCTTTTATTTACGAGGGAAATGAGTTTAACCAAACAAAGAATAATGAAGCAAATTCATATAGATCACCTCTTAAAATCAATTCTATAAAATGGGATAAAAAACTTGAAAATTACGATATTTTCACATACACCAGAGACCTTATAGAACTTAGAAAATCCATGAAAGTATTAAGATATACACATCCTAAAGATATTAGGAGAGCGTTGACTTTTATGGACGATATTGATGATAGCAAAATACTGTATAAATTAGAAGATAAAGACCAAATTTACTTGGTGGCGATTAATGCCAATAGTCATAGATCAAATATAGACAAAAATAAATTAGATAAGCTCTTTTCAAAGAAGGCTTATAAATTAATAAATATATTCTCTAAAAAGGGTATAAATGAAGTAGAAGTAGATACTGATCAAGGTTTAATTTTAGATGAAAGATCGGTAAATGTATATAAGTTAGGAGAAAGAAATGGACTATAAAGATACTTATAAAAAGTGGCTTGAAGATGATAGATTTGACGAAGAAACTAAGAAAGATCTATTAAGCATTAAAGATGATGAAGAAGAGATAAAAGACAGATTCCACCAATCTCTTAAATTTGGTACAGCAGGACTACGTGGTAAGCTTGGCGCAGGTACAAACAGAATGAATATCTACAATGTAGCTCAAGCAACTCAAGGTTTTGCTGATACTATAGCTGAAGGTGGCGAAGAAGCTAAAAATAAAGGTGTTGCCATAGCTTATGACGTTAGACATATGTCAGAAGAATTTGCAAAAATTGCTGCTGAAGTATTTGCAGCTAATGGAATCAAAGTCTACATTCATAAAGAAATCCAACCAACACCAGTTTGTTCTTACACTATAAGAAAACTAGGAAATGTTGCTGGTGTAATGGTAACAGCAAGCCACAATCCAAGAGAATACAATGGTTATAAAGCATACAATCATGAAGGAAGTCAAATTCTAGATGAAACAGCTGATAAAATATTAGGTCACATTGCTGAGCACCCAGACTTTTTCGAAATTCCAAGAACTGACTTTGAAGAAGGTCTCAAAGATGGCATTATAGAATATGTAGATGACAAGCTAATAGAAGATTACATCAAAGAAATACTAGATTGCACTATAAATGATGAAGGAATTGATAAAGATATAAATGTAGTTTATACTCCTTTAAACGGTGCAGGAAATAAATTGGTTAGAAGGATTCTTGATGAAAGAGGATTTAAGAATATTAATGTAGTTAAAGAGCAAGAAAATCCAGATCCAGACTTCACAACAGTTGGATATCCTAACCCAGAAGATCCAAAAGCCTTTAAATATTCTGAAAATTTAGGAAAAGAAGTAGGAGCAGATCTGCTTCTTGCTACTGATCCAGACTCAGATAGATGTGCTGTAGAAGTCAGAGATAAAGATGGAAATTATAAGTTCTTGACAGGAAACCTAATTGGATCATTGTTAACAAACTATATTTTAGGAGCGCTAAAAGATAATGGAGAGCTTCCAGAAAATGCAGCTGTTGTTAAATCACTAGTATCAACAGACCTTGTAAAACCAATAGCTAATAAATATGGTGTTAAGGTTTATGATGTACTAACAGGATTTAAAAACATTTATGCTGTTGCAAACGAATTAGATGAAAATAAGAGCGGCAAATTTGTTTTTGGCTTTGAGGAAAGTATAGGTTACAACTATAAAGGTTTTGTTAGAGATAAAGATGCAGTAAACTCTGCAATGATGATTACAGAAATGGCTGCTTATTATAAATCTCAAGGAAAGAGTCTATTAGATGTTATAGATGAGTTATTTAATGAATATGGCTACTATTCTAATGAGGTTGTTTCTATAGTTCTTGAAGGGCTTGATGGGCAAGAAAGAATTTCTAGAATCATGACTCAAGTTAGAAATAATCCAATCAAGGAAGTATGTGACTATAAAGTTAAAAACATAATAGACTATCAAAATGATGATACAGGTCTTCCAAAATCTAATGTTTTGAAATATTATTTAGAAGATGATTCTTGGTTTGCTATTAGACCTTCTGGTACAGAGCCAAAAATCAAAATTTATATCAATGCTATAGGTAATGATATGGATGAATCTAAAGACAAACTTGTAAAAATAAATAAATTTATGCAAGATATAATTGATTCTATTGAATAAAGTTATTTTCTAAAGCTGCCATTTGGCAGCTTTTTTCTTTACTTTTCTAAAATACTTGCACTTTTACTAAAAATGAAATAACATATATCAAAAGGAGTAAAAAATGGAAGGTTTTTTTAATGTTATAGATAAAATATTTTCAGTTAATGTATTTGGAAGTTTAACTTTATATCAATTATTATCAACAATATTAAAGTATATTTTTGTATTTATTGTTTTTTACTTTATTTATTCTATAATTAGAATAATATATTATGATGTAAGAACAACTCTCAAAAAAGAATCAAAATCAGATACATATCTAAAGTTATTGAATGTTGACGACAAATTTCCCTTTGATGTTCAAGAATTCTATTTTCTAGCATCAGACAATACAATAGGCAGAGATGATAGAAATAGCATTTGTATCAAAGATAAATTTCTATCAAAATTTCATGCTAGAATTGTGGAGGATGAAGGGATATATTTTATAGAAGATTTAAAGTCTGCTAATGGAACTTTTCTTAATAGGGAAAAGATAGAAGACGCTATAGAGCTAAAGTCAAACGACTTAATAAATATAGGGACTTTGAAGTTCCTGTTTATCCAAGGTGATGAAGATGAATAGGCTCAAAAATTTAGTGGTAAATAGACAAAGATCTCAAAGAAAGGCGGTATTTTTGCTTTTGATGTTTGAGTTTTTGTCTTTATCTCTAGCACTTATTTATAATATAGAGAGTATAGAAACAACAGATTTTATAACTTATTTGGTACTTTTAGTTTCAACTATTGTTTCAACAATGATTCTAAGAAAGATTAGTAAGTCAGACGTTATTTTATTGATGATTGTAAATATGCTATTTTCAATAGGTGTTGCTATTATATATAGGCTTGACCCAGCTCTAGGAAAGAGACAATTACAGTATTATTTGTTTGGATTACTTATGTTTTTTGTAACATATTTAATTCTTAGGTCAAATCAATCTTGGCATAAATTGTCAAAAGTATATTTTGGAATTTCTGTCTTGCTATTTCTTGTAACTTTGGTATTTGGATCATACCTTGGAGGAGCCAAGAACTGGATATTTATAGGTAATATTAGTATCCAACCCTCAGAGTTTATAAAAGTACCACTAGCATTTTATATAGCAAGCTTTTATACTCATTATAACGAATATGCGAAAAAGCCATTTGGTAAGTATTACATGAATTTAGTAGTGTATATATTTATAGGATTCTTATTCTTACAAAAAGATTTGGGAACTGCTCTAATATTTTTTGGAACAATGATTCTTAGTCAATTTGTTTATGATAAGGATAGAAAACTCATAATATTAAATATGCTTGCCATGATCTTAGGCTCAATAGTGGCATATTTTCTATTTAGTCACGTAAGGGTAAGAGTAGCAACATGGAAGGATCCTTGGTCAGATATAGATGTTACAGGATATCAAATAACTCAAGCCTTGTTTGCTATGGCAAGCGGGGGACTTTTTGGCAGCGGTATAGGTCTAGGTAGACCAGATTATATCCCAGTAGCAGAATCAGACTTTATATTCTCAGCTATTTGCGAGGAAATGGGAATATTTATGGGAATTGCTGTTGTACTCTTGTTTATGATCCTTGTTTATAGGGCTATCAAAATTTCTTTGATACAAAAAGATAAGTTTTATTCTATCTTAGCTTTTGTGATTGGTATATTATTTGCTTTACAAACATTTATTATTTTGGGCGGTGTTTTAAAGTTAATTCCCCTAACAGGTGTTACTTTACCTTTCATAAGTCAAGGAGGATCATCCATGATAGCGGGATTTATCTTATTGGGTTGCCTACAATATTGTGGTGAGGAAGTTAAATATGGTGATGAAATAAATGAAGAATGATAAAGATACTAGTAAGAAAAGAAAAGATGGAGAAAGCCTAATAGATAGGATAAAAAAGCTTGAAGAAAAGAACAGGCTTGAGGAAAATAACCAATTAAATATTCTATCAAAGACGACAATTAATAAAAGATTGGTTTTCGTTATGGTGTTTTTTGTAGCGTTATTTATGACACTTGCCTTGTATCTAGTCTATTTCCAACTTTTTAGAAGAGCAGATATAGAAAATGACTCTCATAACAGGAGACTTTGGGTTAATGAAGATCATATCAAAAGAGGAGATATATTAGATAGAAACGGAAATATCCTAGCTTATAATGAAACTGATTATGATGGAACCCAATACAGGGTTTATAATTATGGCGCAGTATCATCATCTATTACAGGCTATTCATCTAAGACTTATGGAAAAACAGGTATAGAAAAAACTTATAACAAACAACTACTAGCCTTAAGTGGTGATGGTTTCTCTAATTTTAGGAAAATGGTAGTCAAAAATGATACTGGTTATGATGTTGAACTTACAATGGATCAAAATATCCAAGATATTGTTTATAATCATATGAAAGATATAAAAGGTTCTTGTGTTGTTATTGACCCAACCACAGGAGATATATTAGCGCTAGTTTCAAATCCTACTTTTGATCCTAATTCACTAGATGAAGATTGGGGATATCTGATAGAAAATGAAGATGCTCCCCTTGTAAATAGGGCAACTTCTGGTTCATATAGACCAGGATCCACCTTTAAGATAGTTACAGCTACAGGGATTCTTTCTAGTGGAATGGATACTTCGTATAATGATACTGGAGTTGAAACAATACAAGGTTATGATATAAAAAACTTTGCTGATCAAGTGTATGGAATGGTTAATCTAAGGTCGGCCTTTGTCAATTCAGTTAATACTTATTTTGCTTCTAAAACTAACAATTTAGGAAAAGAAGAATTTAAACAATTAGCAGAAAAGTTTATGATAAACAAGGATTATCCTTTTGATTTAGATAAAAATAATGCCAAAATTCCATTTGATGATCTTAATAAAGTTGACTTAGCTATGACTGGTTTTGGTTATGGTAAGACAGAAATTACACCACTTCATATGGCGATGATTGCATCAAGTATTGCAAATGAAGGAAAGATGATGAAGCCAAGACTTGTTAGAAAAGTCGTAGATGAGGATGGTAAAATCATTGAAGAGAAAAAAAGCGAAGTTTTATCTGAGGTTTCAAGCACAGAAGATGCAAACTATATTAGAGATCTGATGGTTGCAGTTGTTAATGAAGGAACTGGCAGCAAGGCATACTTGGATTCTATCCAAGTTGCCGGAAAAACTGGAACAGCTGACAAGAACAATGGCCTCTTAGATGCATGGTTTGTAGGTTTTGCACCAGCATATAACCCAAAGCTTGCTATTGCACTTGTAGTTGAAGATAGTGATGATACAGGTGGAGAAACAGCTGCTCCAATAGCGAGAGATATTATAAGTGACATTTACGAAAACGTAAATTTAGATTAAACTACATTAACTTATTCTTGATATTAGTCCAGTAGTGATTTTTATTGAGAATAAGTTTTTTTATTTTCCTATCAGAAACACCAATTCTTATCTTATAGTCCTTGCTCGAATATTCTTTTCCATCAAAGATAAAAACTGTATGGTAATTATCTCTTTTAGAAATATTTATATCAATTGTAGCATCATTCGGAAGTACTACAGGACACCTTAGAGACTTATTCATATTTGAATATACAGGTGCTATTGGAGTTAATTGAAAACCGTTTAAAGATTGGTGAAGAATAGCTCCTCCAGCAGATAAGTTGTAAGCTGTTGAACCATGAGGGGTTGATATAATTAATCCATCTCCAGAATATGCTTCTATAAAATTGCCATCAATAAATACTTTTAATCTAATAATTTGATTTCTATCACTCTTTACTACAACTTCATTTATAGAATTAATGATTTTATTGTTAATTCTAGCTTCTAAAATAGATAGATTTTCTATTCTATAGTCTTTATTATCAAAAGATCTTATGAAGTTTTCAATCATATTCACTTCAACTTCTTGGTAAAAACCCAAATGTCCAGTATTGATGCCAATAAAAGGTATATCAGAAAAATTAGACAAATGAACTGCATTTAAAAAAGTTCCATCGCCACCTATAACTAAGTTTAGCACTGCATCATCTTCATAGGAACTAGTAAAAGTATATCCGTATTTTTGCATTATCTTCTTAGATTTTTGAAAAACTGATTTAGAGAATTTTGATTTATTTTTAAAAACATTAATTTTATTTGTCATTTAATCCACCTCTCATATAATAACTATATTATAACATAGAGGTTTCAAAATGAGATATATAAAATATGAATTATCAGAAAAAACAACCGTAAGAAAATTTCTCCTTAGCAAAGGATATTCTAAAAGGAGTGTAGAGGCTATACTATCTGAAGGCTTTTTATTAAATAATCAATTATCTAAAAAATCTAAAAATTTAAAAACGGGAGATAAACTTTTCGTAATAATAAGAGATGAAAATATTGACTACGAGCCTGTCAGAGGGAATTTGAAAATAATATACGAAGATAGGGATACTTTGGTTATCAGTAAAGATCCAAATATCACAGTAAACTCAAAAGGACAAATAAGTTTTGCAAATTATATAGCTAATTATTTTAAAAGTAATAACATAAATTCTAAAGTTAGATTTGTAAATAGGTTAGATATGGATACATCTGGGCTAATACTAGTAGCAAAAAATAAATATGCTCACGCCTTTTACCAAAAACAAATAGAAAATAATGAAATGATTAAGAAATATATTGCAGTAGTAGGTCCTAATGCCAATTTAGATATGTTGTATGAAGAAAAAATTGCCTATGACGAAAAGTCAAAATCTTATGTAGTTAGTGAAGATGGAAAAACAGCAAAAACAATATTTAAATCATTAAAATTACTTGAAGATAGAACTATTATGGAATGTCAAATTTTAACAGGAAAGACTCATCAAATTAGGGCAAGTTTATCATCACTAGGCTACCCAATATTTGGAGATAAGCTTTATGGGTCAGACAAAAATCTTAATAGATTTTTACTTCACTCATATAAGTTATCATTTAGGAATTTCAAGGATGAGGAAAACATCAAACTAGTTGATTATCCTAATTTCATAAGCTTTACAGAAGAATAATGAAAACAATATAATTTGCAAAAATCCTTTTCATATTATATAATAAAATCATCCTAAGGTGTTTGGTCCAAATTTAAACCTACAACTACTATAAGGGATTGCGGAGTTCTAACTTCGATGACAAGCCTCCAAAGAGTGGAAGTCAGAGATTTTAGACAGCTTGCCCACCTTCACATACGGGAAGGTATTAAAAATAGGGCCCCCTTGGGATTTATTTTAAAATAAGTTTTATTTTAGTTGTTATGGGTATAAATAATCTAAGATAAAAATAACAAAGGAGTTTATATGTCAATATCAGATTACATTGAAGAAAGAGCAAAAGCTAAAAAAAGAGAAGTAAAATATGAAATTTGGAAAGCTAAAAATCACGATAGCAGAATGAGAGCTCAAGGAGCAATTCTTGGAACACTACTAGGTGTGACTGCAGGAGTATTATTAGCACCAAAATCAGGAAAAGAAACTAGAGAAGATATAGTTGATGCTTTCAACGATACAGTAGATACTGTAAAGGATGGAGCAATAAATGCTGTAGATACTGCTAAAGATGGCTATGAAGATTTAAGATATAGAGCATACACAGATCTACAACCAATCAAAGACGGTTTCGAATACGGAACAGAGATTGTTAAAGAAACTGGAGAAAATGTAAAAGAAGCTACAAAATCTGCAGCAACTAATTTAAAAGATGGCGCAAGCGATGTTAAAGATATCGTAAAAGAAGGTGCTAAAGAAACTAAGAAGGTTGCTGAAGAAACAGGAAAAGATGTAAAGAAAGATGCTGAAAAAGCTGCTGATGATGTAAAAGAAGGCGCTAAAGAAACTAAAAAAGAAGCAAAAGAAACAGCTAAAGAAGTAAAAGAAGAAGACAAGAAGGCTAAGAAAAACTAAGGAGATTTAAATGGTAACCATTAATTTTAATCTTCTTGGAAATGTAATATTAACAATCCTAGGGATTGTTGCTTTAGTGTTTTTGATTCTACTACTAAAGAATGTAAATTCACTAATACAAAAAATCCAAGGAGTGCTTGACAAGAACTCAAATAATCTTGATCAAGTAATAAACAAGTTGCCTGAGCTAGCAGATCAAGCAAATACACTTGTAGCAAATGTTAATACAATAGCATCTGATCCTAATTTGAAGATGGCAATAGCTAAGGCTAATGACACTATGACAAATGTAAATAGCATAACAGACGATATTAGAGATACTGTAAACTATGTCGGAGTAACAGCTGTTGATAGTGTCGATACATTAGGAGCAGGAGTTGCCTCTATTACAGATTACTCAACATTAATTATGGATGTAATTGATATAGCTAGAAATGTAATATCAGGTAGATAAGATTAAGGTCATCATTTGATGGCCTTAATTATTTTATAAAAATATAATAAATAATAAAGGAGGGAGAATGGGTCAACCAACAATAAAGGATGTAGCAAAACTTGCTGGAGTATCTATATCAACTGTATCAAGAGTTATGAACAATTCAAAGCCAGTTAGCCCAGAAGCTAGAAAAAAAGTTCTTGATGCGATTAATAAACTTGACTTTAAACCTAATGAACTTGCTAGATCTCTTGTAATGAGAAAGTCAAACCTAGTGGGTGTTATAGTTGAAGACATAGGTATAGAATATATGGCTCAACTTATAAGAGGTATAGAAGAAATAGGTAGAGTTTACAAGTACGATATTCTACTATCTAGCTCATATGGTGATGAAGAAGCCTTAGAAAATTCAATAGACTTTTTAGCTACCAAGCAAGTAGAGGGTCTAGTTATTATTACAGAAAATATATCACCTGAAGTTTTAGTTAAACTTAGGGATAGAAGAATTCCTTTTGTACTTCTTGATAAATACCATACATACAAGAATGTTAAATCTGTAAAAGTTGATTACAAGGAAGAAGCAAAAAGACTTGTCGAAAGCTTGATTGATGATGGACACGAGAAGATCTTATATATAAACCATTCTGAAAATAATATATTTAATGAAGATATGCTAAATGGATATAAAGAAGCAATTACTAGTAATGAAAAGAAATCTTATATCATTGAAACAGATGGCATTAGTTCAGATGATGGCTATAATATTGGTGAGAAAGTGTATGATTTCGTCAAAAAAGAAGGCATAACAGCTGTAACTTGTGTAAATGATAATGTCGCTATCGGATTTATCAACTATTGTATTGATAATAATATTTCTGTACCAGATGATTTATCTGTAGCAGGATTTGGTGATTCTAGTATAGCAAGTATTTATAGACCAAAACTAAGCACAGTTTCAATACCTTATTACGATATTGGTGCAATTTCAATTAGAGCTTTGATTAAAAGAATCAAAGAAGAAGAGGATATTCTCGAAGATGATTGGATAATAGACGGTCAAATTATTAAAAGGGAATCTACTAAGGCTGTCAAATAATAGTAGGCTAAGAGCTTATTGTTTATTTATAAAAATATAGTAAAATAATAGTATAAGAATAAAATAGGAGGCATGAATATGGCAGAAAGAAAAGTAGTAGTAGCTAATGAAACTGGCCTACACGCAAGACCAGCTGCATCATTAGTACAATTCGTTAAAAATTACCCAGGTGAGGTTAAGATAATAAAAGACGGCAAAGAAGCAAATGCTAAATCAATCTTCAACGTAATGAGCCTAGGAATAGCTAAAGGAACTGAAATAACTTTAGTTGTTGAAGGTGAAGATGAAGAAAAATTTGCAGATGAACTTGTTGAATTTGTCAATAACTTATCTGAATAATACGATTGAATAGAAGGATACTTAACAGTATCCTTTTTTTAAAATAAGGAGTAATTAATAATGACTGAAAGATATGAAGGAATAAAAGCTAGTGGAGGACTTGCCATTGGTAATTTATATCTATTTTCTAGAGAAGAAGTAGTAGTTGATGATAGGAAAATAAGGGAAGAAGAAGCAGATGATGAGTTTAAGGAGGTAAAAGATTCTATAAATGCCTATATAGACCAACTTTCAAATAATGAAGGAGCAAGCGAAGCTCAAAAAAATATAGCAGCTGCTCACACTGAATTATTGTCTGACCCATATTTTACAGATACAATAGAATCAAAAATAAAAAATGAACTTAAAAACTCTGAATTAGCTTTGGATGAAACAATCAAAGAAATGGTTGAGATAATGAGTCAAATCGATGATGATTATCTTAGAGAGCGTGCAAGTGATTATAAAGATATTGGCTTACAAGTAATGTATAAGCTAAAGAAAATCACACCAAAAGATTTAGCTCATCTTGATAAAAATAGTATTGTTATCTCAAAAGAATTGACTCCATCAGATACTTCAAATATGGACAAAGAAGCCGTAGTTGGATTTGCAACAGATCTAGGTGGTAAAACAAGCCACACATCAATAATAGCTCAAACTCTTGATATGCCTGCGCTAGTGGGTATGGGAGATATTTCTACAAAAATTAAAGGTGGAGAAAAAGCTATTCTTGACGGAAACGAAGGCTTATTAATTGTAAGTCCTAGCCAAGAAGAGATTGACAATTATACTGCCCTAATCAAGGAACAAAAAGAAAAGAAAGAAAGACTTAAACTAATAAAAGATAAAGAAGCTGTTACAAAAGATGGAAAGAAAATAGAAGTTTCAGCTAATATTGGTAACTTAGAAGACCTTAAAATTGCCATAGAAAATGGTTGTGATGGGGTAGGACTATTTAGAACAGAGTTCCTATATATGCAAAGTTCAGAATTCCCTAGCGAAGAAAAACAATTCGAAGTATATAAAGAAGCTACACAAATGCTTGGAGACAAACCACTAATTATTAGAACTCTTGATATTGGTGGAGACAAAGGTCTAGATTACTTTGAATTCCCTAAAGAAGAAAATCCATTTTTAGGATACAGGGCTATTAGACTTTGTTTAGATAAAAAAGAAATGTTTAAAGACCAACTTAGAGCTTTGGTAAGAGCATCTGCATTTGGTAATCTAAAAATAATGATTCCATTTGTTGTAAATATCAATGAACTTAAAGAAGCTAGAAACATGATCGAAGAGATTAAAAAAGAGCTTGATCAAGAAGGCATAGCTTACAATAAAGATCTTGATGTAGGAATAATGGTAGAAACATCTGCGTCAATAATCATGGCAGATAAGTTTATTAAGTACGCTGATTTCTTCTCTATAGGAACAAATGACTTAACTCAATATACTTTGGCAGTAGATAGAGGAAATGAAAATATAGCTGATTTATATTCAAATTACAATCCTGCTGTCCTTAGAGCAATCAAATATGTTATTGATATTTCTCACGAAGCTGGCAAATGGACAGGTATGTGTGGAGCCTTTGCTTCAGATACAGAAGCTACTAAGCTATTATTGGGATTAGGTTTAGATGAATTTTCTGGTTCATCTGCTAAAATTGCAGAAATCAAAGATACAATTATAAACTCAGATCAAAATAAAGAATCTGAATTTGCTGCTAAAGCAATAGATTGCGAATTGACTGAAGAAGTAGAAAGTCTTGTAAAAGAGCATAAATAAAATGAAAGATGATTATGGTTTCCTAAAACACACAGATTTTTTTTCTAACAAAGAAATTATAAAAAATGTTGAAAAAATTTCTAAAAATAAATTAAAAGTTACAACAACTGACGAAAATCATTATGTTGTGTCACTATATGATATGGATGATCATGAGAATATATCAAATGAGAAATTTATCCAAAATCGTCTGGATAAAATTGGTCTAGATCCTCTATTAATTTATGAAGAGGGGATACTACCAGATATAAATAAGTCTTATAAAATTTTTGAATATAGAAAAGAAATATCGTTAGAAGAGTTTTTAGATAAAGCAAGTTATGAAAATTCTTTTAGTATAGGTGAAAGCTTTGGTAAGATATTAAAAAATATACACCAAACTAGAATAACTGAACCAGTGAATTGGGAGAAGAAATTTTTAACTAAAGCTAACTATCTTTTCTATATCCATGGCTTATCTGAAAATATAGGAGATTCTGACTATATCCTAATAGATTATATTGAAGCTAATATTCATCTTACAAAAAATACACCAATAAATCTTATCTATGGCAAGATAAATGAAAAAAATATCAGAGTATATGATGAAAATAAACTCGATTTGAGAGCCATAAAAGAGATTATATATGGAGATGGAGTATTTGATTTTGTAGATATAAATAAGTTAGCAATAAAATATCCGGATTTTGCTAGAGGCGTACTAGAAGGATATTTTGATTATAATAAGCCAACTAGAAAGTTTTATAGACTTTTAAGCTTATACCAAGCTTATATTTTACTTTACAATAAGGTTTTGAAGGATCAGGAAAAGGATCATAATCTAGAAGAAAATGAAATTGATGCTATCATGCAGATGTATGATAACTTTAATCAATTGATACCTAGTTGGGCTAAATAGTATGAAAGATGCTTAAGGATTCCTTAGGCATCTTTTTATATTATTAAAATTGAATATCTAGTTAATTTATGATAACATTTTACTATAGATAGTGGAGGAATAAAATGAAGAAATATATATGGATTTTTTTCGGATCCTTTTTAATTTCTGCTGGTTTATATTTTTTCTTGATACAGCATGATATAGCAGCAGGTGGTGTATCTGGATTTTCTGTAGTCCTATCAAATATCTTTCCAGTGCTTTCGGTAGGTGTTACAAATGCGGTTTTAAACGTCCTTATAATGTCTTTGGGTGTTATAATTTTAGGGTTTGATTTTGCTAAAAAATCCATATTTGCCTCCTTAATTTTATCCCTGTTTATAATTATCTTCGAGAGAGTTTTTCCTAATGTTATTTTAACTAATGATAAAATAATCAATATTATATTTGGTGCAATAACAATGAGTTTAGGATTGGCTATAGTTTTCTATAACGGTTCTTCTACAGGCGGAACAGATCTTATAGCTTCTGTATTAAATAAACTTACGGGAATACCAATACATATATCGATGTTTTTAGCTGATTTTGTAGTTGTAATTTCGTCTATGATTGTTTTTGGAGTAGAACTAGGTTTATATGCAGTTTTGACGATTATGATTCAATCGATAGGTATTGATTATTTTATCCAAGGTTTTGGTAGAAAAATAGCTATACTAGTCATATCTGATAAATATGAAGAAATAAATAAACTAATAATTTCTAAACATAAAAAAGGTGTCACCTTGCTAAAGGCCGAGGGAGGATATTCTTATGATGACAAAAAAGTTGTTATGACTGTTACACCGTTTAGAATGTATCCAAAAATTAGAGAAGAAATTATAAATGTCGATAAAAAAGCGTTTATATTCACATATCAAGTATCAGAAGTATTGGGAGAAGGATTTACCTTTGACCAATTTAGTGAGAATTAGGAGAAAAATATTAAAGAGTTTAGTATAAAAAGATTTAATAAAAATAAAGCTTATCTTAAAACAAAGATGGGAGATGCTGTTATTGACAAAGTCCTTGTCAAAGATAAAAAAATCGGAGACAAAGTTGATGCGGTCTTATATCATGATAGAAATCAAGTTCTTAGGGCTAGTATAGATTTTCCCTATGAAGTTGGAAGCATTGAGTCATTGACAGCTGTTGATATTGATAAAAAAGGTGTTTATTTTAAAATTAGTGATAATAGAAATTTATTTATGCCTTTTGAGGAAAGAACATATAAGGTTCTAATGGATATGACATATCCTGTAGTAATAAAAGAAAATAATGCTGGATATGTATATCTAAGTTCAAAAATTAGAGATCTATTATCAAATGATCATGAATACAAAGAAAATGATGAGGTTAGTGGAAGAATATATTCCATAAATAAGGCAATTGGAGCATTTATAGCAATAGATAATAAGTATGATTCTCTTTTAAGAATCCATGAGCTAAGAGGTGTTCATATTGAAGGTGAACTCATTGAAGCAAGGGTTAAAGAAGTAAAATCAGACGGAAAAATCGAACTATCCTTAAGACAGAGAGCCTATATACAAATGGATGCTGATAGTGATAGGATACTAGATTATTTATATGAAAATGATGGTGTAGTTTATCTTTCTGATAGATCTTCCCCTGATAAGATATTTAAAATATTTAACATGAGCAAATCTGCATATAAGAGAGCTATCGGTAGACTTTATAAAAATAACGATATTGTTATATATAATAATAGAATAGAATTGAAAGAAGGTAAGAATGACAGAAAATAACAAACTTCTAGCGGAAGTAAACGGCAAGAAAATTTATACACAAGATGTTTATAAACTAATGGCAAATATGGAAGATGGCCAAAGATTTAATAATGAAGAAGGAATAAAAGTTCTTTGCGATGAAATTGTAAATCAAGAAATTCTTTTAAAGGATGCTGTAGATAAGAAACTTGACGAAGAAACAGACTTTGTAAAAGAGCTAGAAGCTGTAAAAGATAATATGCTTAAGAATTATGCTATGCACAAGATTTTTGAAGAAATTAAGTTAGATGATAGCGAAATAAAAGCTTATTATGAAAAAAATAAGGAGAATTTGAATCCACCTTTATTATATGAAGCATCCCATATTTTAGTTAAAGATTTAGAGGAAGCTAGTAAAATCAAAAAAGAAATTGAAGAAGGTCTAGATTTTTCTGAAGCAGCTAAAAAATATTCTATAGATCCATCTAAGGATAATGGAGGATCACTAGGTAAATTCCCTAAGGGTGTAATGGTAAAAGAATTCCAAGAAGGTTTAGATTCCATAGAAGTGGGTCAAATATCAGAGCCTGTGAAATCTCAATTTGGATATCACTTGATTAAGCTTGAGAATATAGAAAATGTCGAGACTCCTTCATATGATGAAATTAAAGATCAAGTTAAACAAAGAGTTTTAATGATTAAAAGACAAGAGGCATATCTAAATAAGCTTGATGAAATTAAAAAGGATATTGAAGTAAAGAAATATTACTAGGACAAGCTATGGATTATGTAACAGATAGAGATAATCTAAGCGAATATGTAAAAGGTCTAACTGAAAAATATGCTGATAATAAATCCAGTAATTTAATAGAGACTTTAATACTAGATACCGCAAGAGATTTAAAGCTTGATATTGTTAATGTTGATGATAGCTATTATATCAAAAAAGGCGAGAAACCCAAGGCTCTCTTGCATTTAAACATAGATTATAATAAAAACAACTTATCATTTTCGATAGAAGATTATGATAAAGAAATAATAAAATCCGAATATGATATAAACCTGATAATTTCATCCATTCTAATTTGTTATTTATTAGATTTTAGCCATGAGAGCTTTGATGTTCTTATAACTCATAACAACATTAACATGTGTGATATGAAATACAGTGCAGTAGCTAATATACTTAGGACTGACAATGTAATAAACTTTAATTTAAGACAAGCAAACTGCATAGCAGATGAGTTTTCATCATTGAAACTTTTCTTAAATCAAGTAAAGGTTGAAAGATTTAAGCCAGCATATGAGTTTGGTAGCTACAGAATTAGCTTGCATGATTTAAGTGGAGGACATGCTGGAGAAGAGTCAGATAAAGTAAAATTAAATTCAATTAAGCTTTTGGTAACCATTATTAGAAAAATAAAATCTAAAGTAGATATAGATATAGTTTCTTTAGTTGGTGGTGAAAGATATGAGTATATACCTTCTACATCTTATATAGATTTCGTAGTTGATAGACAATATGAAGCGGATCTATTAAATATATTTGAGATAGTTAAAAATGAGAGTTTAGAAAAGAACTTAAAGTATGAGCCTGATATGAAACTCAGTCTAACTAAAATAGATACAAATAAAAAAGATCCTATAACCAAAGAATCATTTAATTATCTAGCATCATTTATTGAATTGATTCCAATGGGAAGTTTTTTTGTAAACTCAATTGATGATAAAACTATTAGCTCAAGTAATCTTGCGGCAGCAAGAAGTCTTAAAAATCATGTTAATTTAATTATAGTACTCAGATCTTTATCAGAAGAGAGTATGAATTCTATGATTGAAAGAATAAATGTCGCCTCTTCAATATCTAATTCTATTTTAAATGAGAAATTTCATATTGAAAAATGGAAAAATAAAGATACTTATTTGACTGACGTTTTCAAAACGGCTTATAGTGAAATAAATAATGATGAATTAAATGTAGTAAAGACCCAATATTCGCTAGACAGCAGTATTATATTTAATGACTTAAATGTGAAAATCATATCAATTGGGGTAAAATATAAGAAAGCAGAAAATGTATATTATTCAAGCATTGAAGACTTATTTTTAGTTGTAAATTTACTTGAAAAAGTACTTAATAAAATTTATTAAAGTTAGGAGAGACTATGACAGAAAAATTAAATCTACATGGTCATGAAGTAGAATTTGGTAAGAACCAAGGCAAGGCCATCATTGAAATAGGATTTGATGAAAACACAGATCAGTGTTATTTAATTGATATATTCACAGTTGATGAAACAGACTACGTTGCCTTGTTGTCTAGCGATAGTTCACAAATTTATCTATTTTACTACAATGATTCCTTTGACAACGACGATATCAATTTAGAAATAATAGATGATGAAGAAGAACTAGACGAAGTTTTCCATATATTTAGTCATTATTGGGACGAAGAAGCCCTTGATAATCTAGTTGATGATTATGAAAGTGATATGGACGAAGACGAAATGATAGATGAATAATATACCTTATTATTCAATCAGTGAGTATTACAAAGATACTTATGGAGAAAAAGTATATAAACTGCCTATAAAGCTATCACTCACTTGTCCAAATAGAGATGGATCTTGTGGAGTTGGTGGTTGTATCTTCTGTTCTGAGGCAGGAGGTTCATTTGAGAATCTTCCAACCAGTATGACTGTAGAAGAACAGTTAAGTAGTAACAAAGATTATATAGGTAGTAGATATAAAGCGAACAAATTCATAGCTTACTTTCAAAATTTTTCAAATACTTACATGCCACTTAGTGAGTTTAAAGAAGTAATAAATGCTTGCAACAAGGATTATATAGTTGCTATCGCTGTTTCAACTAGAAGTGATTGTGTGACTTATGATAAGTTAGTTTTTCTAAATGAATTTAGAGAAAAAACGGGCATAGATATTACATTTGAACTTGGTTTGCAGACGGCTAATTATAAAACGCTAGATATCTTAAACAGAGGTGAATCGCTAGCTGATTTTATAAGGGCAGCAAGTCTACTTAAGGAATTTGATATAAGAGTGTGCACTCATGTTATCTTATCACTTCCTTGGGATGGTATAAGAGATGTGATAGAAAGTGCAAGGATTATAAACGCTCTATCTGTCAAAGAAGTTAAGATGCATTCATTGTTTATAGTTAAAGATACAAAACTTGCTAATATGTATTTAAACAATGAAATAAAGATGATAAGCAAGGAAGCATATCAAAGAAATGTAATTGAGTTTCTAAGATATTTGGATAAGGATGTTGCAATAGCTAGACTTGTTGGGCGTGCTCCAAAAGAAGAGACTTTGTTTTGTAATTGGGATACGTCTTGGTGGCTAATAAGAGATGAGATTGTTAAATATATGAATGACAATGGAATTGTTCAAGGTGATAAAAGCAAAAATAAAATTTTTGAAAAAATAAAGGAGGATTGAAATGATTTATTTAGTATTAGGTGAGCAAGGTGTTGGTAAAACAAAATATCTAGTAGAAGAAGCTAACAAAGAAAAAGAAAAAGGTAATAACAACATAGTATTTATAGATGCTGATGATAGTCAAATTACAACTCTTGACTACAAAGTAAGACTAATAAATGCTAAAAGCTACAAAGTAGCTAATGTTGATGGACTATTAGGATTTGTTGGTGGAATACTTGCTCGTGACTATGATATCGGAAAAATCTACATCGACGGTATATATGATATTATTGATATTAACGATGATAATATAGAAGAAGTTTGCAATAGACTTAAAAACTTATCTGAATATTCAAAAGCTGACATATACCTAGGATTAGATTGGACAAGTAAAGACGTTCCTAGTTCTCTAGATGCAGAAACTATTGAATTAAAACTAGAAGATTAGTAGTAACCGTCTCACTTGAGACGGTTTTTTATTATGAATATAGAAGAAAAGAAATTAAATTTATTTGAAAATTGGAGAAAGGAATCCATTGGTTTATTAGATGAGTCTAAAATTGATAAGGATGAGTTTTTAAACTTAAATTATAATTTTATTAAAAAACTTGACCTCAAACCTTTTTCTCAGATAAGCACTGCAAAAGAAGCAATTTATAATTATCAGTATTACAATATAATGGCAAAAAGATGTAATTTTGAAGCTAGATTATGTCAAAATGTTAAGAAGAAAAAAAAGAATTACAACAAATTAATAAATGATAGGGAAAATTACTACTATTTAAAAGATATAGCTACCCAAAGATTATTGGAAATAATTGATTATAAAAACATGGAGTCTTATTATATAATTCTTAAATCAAAAAGACTTAAAGGCAGTATATTTGAAATTAATGTTCTTGATATGGAAAAAACTGTGCTTCATTCGAAGAATAAAAAGTTGCTTGAAAAACTAAGGGAAAAGGGAGTATTTAATGAAGACTCAAAAGAGTCTATAATAGACTCATACGTCAATAAATCATACTAATTATGATAGAAATAGAAATAAGTGAAAATGATGGAAATCAAAGGTTTGATAGATTCTTAAGAAAATATTTTGAAAATGCTCCACTTTCTGTTATACAAAAAAATATAAGGAAGAAAAATTTCAAAATTAACGATAAAAGAGCTAAAAAAGATGACTTTGTGTATGCCAATGACAAGGTTAAGATGTATATCAAGGATGAGGATTATAAGAGATGGCTAACTAGAACAGATTTTAAACCTCAAGACTTTGACCTCAATATTATATATGAAGATAGAAATATAATTATAATGGATAAAGATCGAGGAGTTCTAACTCATAGTTCATCAAAAAAAGATTATGGGAACAACCTTGTTGACAATATGTTATCTTATTTGTACAAGACCAAATCATTTGGCATGTCAGATAAGACGTTTAAACCAGCTGTAGTAAATAGACTTGATAGAAATACTGCGGGGTTAGTTATTGGAGCAAAAAATGCTAAGTCTCTAAGAGCTTTAAATAAAGCAATAAGAGATAATTTGATAGATAAATATTATCTAACGATTGTAAAAGGTAATATAGCAAAAGAATTTACTATTGATACAAATATTAAGAAAAACGAAAATAAAAATAAAATAAAAAAGGCTACTGAAGGATCTAGGATTAGAACTTTCTTTAGACCGATTGAAAGTAACGGCAAATTTACACTTCTAGAATGTAAGCTAGATACAGGAAAAACTCACCAAATAAGATTTTCCCTAAGAGAAAATGGAACTCCAATTATAGGAGATAGAAAATATGGGAGTAAATCTGTTAATGACACCCTAAACAAATATGGAGTACATAATCAAATATTACTTGCATATAAAATTAAATTTTCAAAAATAAAGGGTTTGGAATATCTAGAAGGTAAAGAGTTTTATTCAGAAAAGAAAAAAGATATATATAGATTAAAAGAAAAGATTTTCACTAAGGAGTAGGAATGAAAAAAGTTATTGGAATTGATATTGGTGGTACGAAGATAAACGCTTGTTTAATAGATGAAGAAGGAAAAATTCTAGAAAGAAAAGAAGTTCCTACAAATGCAAATAGAGGTAGGGAAGTAGTTTTAGATAATATTAAAAATGCTATCTATGCTCTAAATTACAAAGAAGCTAGTGCAATAGGAATTGGTACACCTGGATTTATAGATTCAGAAAATGGCCTTGTAACTTTTGCTGGAAATATAAAGGGCTGGACTGGGCTTAACTTAAAAGAAGCCGTAGAAAAATTCGTAGATGTTCCTGTTTTTGTAGAAAATGACGCAAATATTGCTCTAATTGCAGAAAAATGGATTGGTTCATGTAAGGATTTCAATAATATAGTAATGATAACCTTAGGAACTGGTTTAGGTGGTGCTATATACACAAAAGAAGGTGGTCTATTAAAAGGATCTAACTTCCAAGGTGCTGAGTTAGGACACATGCTTCTACACCCTGATGGAGATCCATGTACATGTGGGCAAAATGGGTGTGCAGAAAGCTATTGTGCAGGTTCTGCTCTAACTAAAGACTATAAAAATCTTACTGGTAAGGAATTGAGTGGCCAGGCAATATTTGATTTGGTAGATAGTGATGATGATGCTAGAAAGGTACTAGATAATTATCAAAAAAATTTAGGATTCTTGCTTACATCTCTAAGAAATATATTCGATCCAGAAGTTATAGTAATAGGCGGAGGAGTAATCCATGCCAAAGAAGTTTTTTGGGATGGTATGATATCAAGATTTCAAGAATATTGTAACAAGCCAGGTGATGTTGAAATAATACCAGCTCAATTTTTAAATAATGCAGGTGTTATTGGGGCTGCTAAGATTGCCTTTGAGAGGACAACTGATGGAAAATAACAAGATACTAATTGTTGATGATGAAGATCCAATAAGACAGTTTATGAAGATTAACCTTGATTATCAAGGTTATCAAACTGTTGAAGCTGCAAGCGGCGAGGAAGCTATAAAGGTATTTGAAGCGGAAAAGCCAGCAGTTGCTATTTTAGATATAATGCTTCCAGGAATAAGTGGATATGAAGTATGCGAGAGGATACGAGATATTTCACCTATGACTGGAATTATTATGGTTTCAGCTAAATCTCAAGATATAGATAAAATCTTAGGTTTAGAAAAAGGTGCTGATGATTATATTATTAAACCCTTTAACCCACAGGAGTTGATTCTTAGAATTAGATCTCTAATGAGAAGAGTTAATCTAACGAGCAGTCAAGATAAAGAAAAGACCAAGCAAACTATAACAGATGGACCCTTTACCCTCGATATATATGCAAAGAGCTTTTTTAAAAACGATAAAGAAATTGATGTAACCCCTACAGAATTTACAATCCTTGAAAACTTTATTAATAATAAAGGAAAAGCAATGACTAGAGATGAGATAATGGCCATGACTTGGGGCAGTAACTATAGTAACGATACAAAAATTGTAGATGTAAATATAAGAAGGATAAGAGCTAAAATAGAGGATAATCCTGCCAAACCAGAATATATAGAAACCGTATGGGGCACAGGTTATAGATGGAAATAATAAAAAACGAAGAATTTATAGATAAAGAGATAAAATCTTATAACAACCAAAATCCAAATGATAGTATTAAATTTTCTGTTATTAAAATTGTAATGTTATTTGTTATTACAGTTGTTATTGGATTTGAAATCTTTTCTTTTAACAGCATAAGAATTTACTATGAATCTGCCTTGGCTGATTCTATGAAAAATCAAGCAAGAATAAATCAGCTCCAATATAGTAACTATATGAATAGGTACGACTTGAGTGATATTATAATCGGAGATAAGAACTTATTTTATAGGCAAAACGATACTCAAGTACAAATTCTAGATAATTCTGGAGTTGTTTTATTTGATTCTCAAGCGTCCAATCAAGTTGGAAAAAAACTTGAAACTATGGATGTAAACTCTGCAATTGAAGGAAAGCAAGAATTTATCAAGTCAAAAAGAGAAGCTACTGGAGACAAGGTATTATCACTTTCCTATCCCTTGGTATCCTCAGAGCAACAAGTTGGTATTATTAGACTGACAAGTTCACTAGAAAAAGTGGACAAGAGAATAAGTGATGATACATTTTGGTATATATTATTTGGGCTAATAGTAATATTTGCTGCTCTAATAATTTCTTTTTTTGCAGCAACGAACTTCATAAAGCCAATAAATGACTTAATTGATGTTTCTGAAAAATTAGCTACAGGTGACTATTCAGTAAAAGCGAATGTAAAGGGAAATAATGAGATATCAGAACTTGCTATCACATTAAATAATCTGAGTGAAAACATTGTAAAAAGAGAAGATATGAAAAATGAATTTATATCTTCAGTATCCCATGAACTAAGAACACCACTAACATCTATTAAAGGCTGGGCTATAACCCTACAAGCTCCAGAAATTCAGAAGAATGAGGATATGATGAGTCAAGGCTTAAAAATAATAGAAGACGAAGGCGATAGGCTTTCGATGATGGTTGAAGATTTATTAGATTTCTCTAGATTATCTTCTACTAACTATAAATACGATAAAGAAAAACTTGACATCGTTGAGCTTTCTAAACAAATCCATACACAACTTTATCCAAGGACACAAAGTCAAAATATTGATTTTAAGTTTGTAACTATCTACAAAAATATAATGGTATATGCTGACAAAAATAGGATGAAGGAAGTTCTAATAAATATAATTGATAATGCAATAAAGTTCACTGACGAGGGCGGAAATATAGATTTGATAATAGATCAGAACGAAGATAAAGTTCTTATTACTGTTAAGGATAATGGTGAAGGAATCAAAGAGGATGAGATAGCTTTTGTAGCCAGTAAATTTTACAAAGGTTCCTCTTCAAAATCACATACTGGATTAGGGCTTTCAATTTGCGAAGAAATAATTAAAGGACATGGTGGAAAACTAGTTATTAAGAGTAAATATACTGTTGGTACATCTGTAATAGTAGAAATTCCGAGGTTAGTAGATGAAGAAAATATTTAAAAATATATTTGTTTTGTTGATTATAATTTTATTAACCTCATGTACAAATAAAAGTCCTGAGGAACTTAATAGTCTAATACAGATGCCTAAACAAGAGGATTTATCTATAACAGGAGCTTGGAAAGTTGTTGATATCAAAGGTGGTAAAAAAAATGGGTCAGAAGATAATTACAAAATTGGTGATTTAGTATATATTGACAAAAATTTAGCTGCAATAGGCGATAATTATGCATTTCCACCAACTTATTCCTCTAAGTATGTAAATCTATCTAAATACTTATCTAATAGAGGAATTGAAACTCATAATATAGATAAAAATGAAAATGTAGTAGTAATTAATGCATCACAAGGGCAACTTTTTTCAAAAGATTTCATTAAGAAAAGTGAAACAGAAATGTATTTTACTATAAATGATAATTTTATAGAAATTGAAAAGATTTCTAATAAAGTAGATTCAAAAGTACTCGCTGACTATTCTAAGAAAGCTAGCAAAGATAGAACTACAACACCTGATGGTGAAGAAGTAGAAGAAGATGTTGCCATATTATTAGGAGTAAGAGAAAGAATAGATAGTTCCGAAGAAGAATCAATATATAACTATTATACTTATCTATTAAGAATAAAGGATTCGGATACAATTTCCTATAAAAAAGTTTATAATATTTTTGTTAAAAATAATGAGGAATATTGGTCAATCAATTCTAAAAATAATAATATAACAAGTAATTATGACGAAATTATTTCATATCCAGTTAGACTCAGGGATAGAATGGTTGATGCATCTACTAGAACTGCTTATTCTTTTAAGGATATAAATCTCGATATGAGAATAAATTACGTTTCAGATGATTTTATTTCGATAGATTATACGAGAAGTGAAAATAAGAATCCTATAAGAAAATATGCTATACTAGAAACTAAAAATTTGAAGAATCCGAAATTTTTATCCTTAGAAGAATTTACAGGGGAAGAGGATTCTGACTTGATATTCAAAGAAAGAGTATTAGATGAAGCAGAGTCAGAATTTAAAAATATAGACAAAGAAAAAATGGCTTTTGATAATACAAACTTTGGAATAGTTAGAAATCAAGGGCAATGGATTTTCCAATCCTCAATTCATACTGGCGATGGCGATAGTTTTATGCAGAATTTCTTTCCTATGGAAATTGCCATAGGTAATCAAATGTTAAATAAAAATACTACTGGTAATTCAATTACTAGAGATATGGTTAGAAACATCAACAATCAATTTAAGGATTATTATGTGTTATCCAATGGAAAGTATATAGTTATACAAACACCTGATGAAATATTGGTTCATAAAATTAAAGATAATTTAATTGAGAAAAATCCAATATACTCAATTCCTACTATAAATTCTTCAACTATTGTTAGTGTTGAAGAACAGTTAGGCACAAGTGCAGAAAATCTCGAGACTGCGTTTATAAACTATAACCAAATTATAGAAGACAAGAACTAATTTATTTGACTGTAAAATGATAAATCTGTTATTATTTTAAGAGGAGACTATATGGAATTATTATTCGCAACTGGAAATAAGGACAAGCTTAAAGAAGTGAAGAAAATGCTCGCTAATGACTATATAAAGATGCCTAAAGATATTGGTATAGACGATTTTGATATAATAGAAGATGGTAGCACGTTAAAAGAAAATGCCTATAAAAAAGCTAATGCACTCTATGAATTAACTAAAAGAGCTGTATTTGCTGATGACACAGGTCTTTTTGTAGAAGCTCTTTGTGGAAGACCAGGAATTTATTCCCATAGGTATGCGGGTGATAATGCAAGTTATCTTGACAATAGAAATAAACTGTTAAGCGAATTGGAAGATAAAGAAAACCGAGATGCCTATTTTGAAACTGTAATAGCTTATATAGATGATAATGGCAATGATCATTATTTTAATGGAGTTTTGAAAGGGAAAATTAGTAGCGAAGATCGTGGCGAGGGTGAATTTGGTTACGACAAGATTTTTCTAATAGAAGATATTGATAAAACCCTTGGTGAGATGACTATAGAAGAGAAGAATGAAATATCTCATAGAGCAAGAGCTATGGAAAAATTTAAAGAATTTTTGGAAATCAAATGAAAATATTAGTTACAAGTGATACGCATGGTATGTATGATTCTGTTAGTGATTATATTCTAACCCATGAAGATATTGATTTACTGATCCATGCAGGAGATGGCTTAGAAGATGTGAAAAACATTTATTATGAAACAGGATTAAACTACTACGCTGTAAAGGGTAATAATGATTTTTTTATCAATGAAGAATATGAAAAAGTAATAGATATAGATGGTAAAAGGTTGTTTTTAACTCATGGTCATAAGTATGATGTAGGATATACTTATGAAAATTTAGTTGAAAAGGCTTATGAACTTAATTGTGATATAATTGTGTTTGGTCATATTCATACCTACGTTAATGAAATTAAAAATGATATTTTATTGTTAAACCCTGGATCCCCATCTTTATCTAGAGATGGAGTAGGTAGCTTTATTATTCTCGATATAAATGATAAAATTAATGTAACAAAAGTAAGTTTGAATTAACGGAGGATTTATGGCTGGATTAATTAACCTAGTTTCCCAATACTCATCAAGATTAGCAATATTGCCAATTTTTGCTTTTATAATGGGAGCTATATCAGTTGTCCTATATTTCATGAATGAGAAAAGGATAGTTAAATTTATTCCATCTATCGGAGTTGGGATTGTTGGTTTAATAATAGGAATCATATCCTTAATAACATTTACAAGCAAAAATGGACTAAATTTGGCTTGGATTGCTATATTTTTAGTGAGTGCTTCTTTAACAGGCATAATAGTTGCCTTTATGGTGGAATTAATTGTTAAAATAAAGGATAATATTGAAAATATTGATGAAGAAAATAATATCAATCCTAATAGTAATAAAAGAGTAGCAAAAAAACGTCAGGCTGTTAAAAAGTCAAAAAATAAGGGAGCTTAGTATGGCAAAGAAAAAAGCAGCCTTTTTTGATATAGATGGAACATTATTTAGAAATTCTTTGCTTATTGAGCATTTTATAAAGCTTAGTGAAAATGGAATACTTTCTGATAATGCATGGTCTAATGAGATTGGGCCTTTATTTGAAAAATATCAAAATAGACTAGGAGCCTATGAAGATTATCTTGATAAAGCGGCTCTAGTTTATCAAAAAAGCATAGTTGGATTAGATAAAGAGGTTATTGAAAAATTCTCAAAGCAAGTAATTGAAGAAAATAAAAATAAAGTATATATGGTAACTAGAAAAGCTGTTGAGTGGCATAGGTCAAATGGGGATTTGATATTCTTTATTTCAGGATCTCCTGATTTCTTAGTCGATGATTTTGGCAAGTTTTATGGAGCTACAGAATCAATATCGACAGCCTATGTTTTTGATGAAAATAATAAATTTTCTGGTAAAATTAACCCAATGTGGGATGGAAAAAGTAAACTTTCGGCTATCATTGATTTAGATAAGAGGTATAATATTGACTTGGACAGCTCATATTCTTATGGGGATACTAATGGAGATATAACTATGTTTCAAATGGTTGGCAATCCTCATGCTATAAATCCTAGTTTTGAGCTGATTGATAAGCTTTTTTCTGATGAAGATTTGAGGAATAAAGCTGTTATAAACATCGAAAGAAAAGATGTCAATTATAATTTTAGATTAAAAGATATGCAGGTGGAATTTAAAAAGTTTTAAGAATTTTAGATGAATATACTTTTACTATTTAATTTATTTTGGCTAAATTGAAAGAAAAATATACGAAAATTAATTTTCTATGAATATTGTTTCTTTAATTTAGCTTTTTTAATTCTAAGCAAATAAGAAAATCAATAAAATAAATGGATTTTATGGTAAAATAGTATAAGAGGTAGGAATGTAATGAAGGCAAATTTAAGTGAACAATATCCAATAATTGAAAAACTTGAATATAATTTTTTAGTAAATGAAGATATATACTCATTGAATACACTTATGTCTTTGTTGCATGATAAGAACTTTATCAATTTTTCAAAGAATTCTTTCTATGTTAATGATTATGTACTGAAGAATTTAAAAAAATATTTCTGGAATCTTAGAGATATAGATCAAGTAATAGATTCTTTAGATAGTTTAATATCCTCTGCTATATATAGGTATGAATATGTAATTTCAATTAAAGCACAATTTAGAGCATTTAGAGATAAAAAAGCAGTAGATAAATTGGAATACACATTGATAGATGAATTTGGTGCAGACTACTTAATAGAATCTACAAATTTTTACTATAATAGGTTTGATCCTATAATTATAGATATAAGTAACGAGTTTAAAAGAAAAATATACGATAATAAAGTACTTGTAAAAGAATTAAATAAAGACATCAAGGCTTATGCTGATTTGATGCTTAAAGAAAAAATTTACAATATAGATACAACGACTCACAAACAGCTTAGTTTTGACACTGACTCTATATTTACTGAAGACATAACAAGTCAACAATCTAAAAAAATGTATGAAAAAACATTAACATATTTATATAAATCAATAGTTGACACTTATGCTGAGTATTACTTTAGAGGTCTGATTAGAGAAGTGTTTAGGAGATATCAATAGGGCTTATAGCCCTTTTTATTTTGGAGATTATGATTATATTAGGAATAGACCCAGGAATAGCAATTATGGGTTACGGAGTAATTGAATTTAGAAATAATAAGGTTAAAGTATTAGAAAATGGTGTAATAACAACTTCATCTAAAACAAAAACAGGAAAGAGACTTGAGTTGTTATATGATAATTTAGATGATATAATTAATGAATTTAGTCCAGATGAATTTGCTATTGAAGAATTGTTTTTTAATGCTAATGTAAAAACTGCAATAACTGTTGGGCATGCTAGAGGAATTCAAGTCCTTTGCGCACAAAAAAATAATTTGCCGATCTATGAATATACACCATTGCAGATCAAACAGGCAATCACAGGATATGGAAGAGCAAATAAGAAGCAAATGCAGCTAACTATAACTAAGCTTCTAAATTTGAAAGAAATTCCAAAGCCAGATGATGCGGCAGATGCTTTGTCTGTAGCCTTGTGCCATGCCCTAAGTCAGAGATTTAAAGAAAGTTTTAGGTTAAATTAATGATATCATATATAATAGGTCAAATTAGAGCGATAAATGAAGATAACTTTGTAATTGAGAATAACAGTATGGGATATATTATATATTCTTCTCTTACAACTCTTGCTAATATTGAAATAAATAACGAATATAAGATTTATACTTCTATGCAAGTTAGGGAAGACGATATTTCCCTTTTTGGATTCATTAGTAAAGACGAGCTAGAAATGTTTTTACATTTAACTAGTGTTTCTACAATAGGTCCTAAGACTGCTCTAGGAATATTGTCTTCATTATCTGTTAATGAGATTAAAAATGCCATTTTAAATAACGATATAAATAAGCTAACTGTAGCTAAAGGTATAGGTAAAAAGTCTGCTTCTAGAATAATTCTAGAATTAGTAGATAAAGTTAAAAAGATGAATTTTGTTCCGATAGAAAAAACTGAGGATGTAAGCGTAGTAAATGAAGACTTCGATGTTGCTAAAGAAGCACTATTGAACCTAGGCTATCAGAAAAATGACATTGATAGAGTTCTCTTAGAGCTAAAAGATAATGAATTAAGTCTAGAGGAATTAGTAAAAGAAAGTTTAAAAAGATTGATTTAGGTGATTAAATGTATGATGAAAATGATAGAATAGTAAGCAGTAATGAACAAGTAGAAGATTTATTTGCTGAAAATAGCATAAGACCAAAGTGGCTTAAGGATTACATAGGTCAAGATAAAGTTAAAGAAAAATTAGATATTTTCATCAAGTCTTCACTTTCTAGAAATGAGCCGCTAGATCATGTTTTGCTTCAGGGTCCTCCAGGTCTAGGTAAAACAACCCTGTCAACGATAATAGCAAACGAGCTTGGTGTAAATCTTAGAGTTACAAGTGGGCCAGCTATTGAACGTCCTTCTGATTTGGCTAGTATTTTAACCAATCTTTCTAGTGGGGATGTTTTATTTATAGATGAAATCCATAGGATAAATAGGTCTGTAGAAGAAATTCTATATTCAGCTATGGAAGATTTTGTTTTAGATATAATTGTAGGAAAAGGACCTAATGCGCAGTCTATTAGAATTGATTTGGAGAAATTCACCCTTATAGGAGCTACAACTAGAGCTGGAATGCTTTCAGCTCCTCTTAGGGATAGATTTGGAGTATTGCTTGCTCTAAACTTATATGACACAAAAGATCTTACGACTATAGTTAAAAGATCTGCTCAAATTTTAGATATTCCAATTGATGAAAAAGGAGCTATAGAGATAGCCAGAAGATCAAGAGGTACACCGAGGATAGCAAATAGATTATTAAAAAGAGTTAGAGATTTTGCTATAGTTAAGGCTGATGAAAAAATAGATTATGATACTAGTAAAAAGGGTCTTGAACTATTAGAGATTGATCCAATGGGTCTTGATACAATGGATAAAAAAATAATCATGACCATGTATGACAATTTTGGTGGCGGCCCTGTAGGTGTGGATACTATAGCTGCGTCAACAGGGATTGAAAATGTAACAATAGAAGATGTATATGAACCATATCTGCTTCAAATAGGATTTATAACTAGAACTCCTAGGGGTAGGGTTTTAACAAGAAAAGCATATGAACATTATGGTTTAAAAATAGAGGAGTAAGATGAAAACAGAAGATTTTGATTATTATTTACCAGAAGATTTAATTGCCCAACATCCATCAGATAAAAGAGATGAAGCAAGGATGATGGTTTTAGATAAAAAAACCGGAGAGATTTGCGATAATTACTTTTATGATGTTATAGATTACCTAAATCCAGGTGATGTATTAGTTATGAATGATACTAGAGTTATCCCAGCGAGACTATTTGGTCATAGAGATGGCAAGGATGAGTCTATAGAAGTCTTTTTGCTTCACAGCATAGAAGGAAAAAAATGGGAAGTCTTGGTAAGGCCTGGAAAGAAAATGAAAATAGGTACTGAGGTCATATTCTCAGATGAACTTAGTGCAAAAGTAATTGATATCAAGGAAGACGGAAATAGGGTGGTAGAATTTTCTTATGAAGGAATATTCAATGAAATACTTGATAAACTAGGAAATGTTCCACTTCCTCCATATATTAAGGAAAAATTAAAAGATCCTGAAGAATATCAAACAGTTTATTCTAAAAACCCTGGATCTGTAGCAGCTCCTACTGCCGGACTTCATTTTACTAAAGATCTTCTTAAAAAAATAGAAGAAAAGGGAATAAAACTTGCATTTCTAACATTAAACGTTGGACTTGGAACATTTAGACCTGTTAATGAAGAAGATATTACAGATCATAAAATGCACTCAGAATTCTATACCCTAAATAAAGAAACTGCTGAGATAATAAATGAAGCAAAGAAAAATAATAAAAAAATAATAGCAGTTGGTACTACAAGTATCAGAACATTGGAGTCAGTATATAAAAAATGTGGTGAGATTAGAGAAGATTCTGGCTGGACAGACATTTTTATATATCCTGGTTTTGAGTATAAGGTTGTAGACTCTGTAATTACAAATTTCCACCTACCTAAATCTACTCTTATAATGCTTGTAGCTGCATTCACTAGCAAAGATATAATTTTAAACGCATATAATTACGCAGTTAAAGAGAAATATAGGTTCTTTAGCTTTGGTGATTGTATGCTAATTCAATAAGGAGAAATATGGCTTTAACATACGAATTAATAAAAAAAGATAAACACTCAAATGCTCGTGTAGGAGTAATTCATACAGCTCATGGGGATATTCCTACACCTATATTTATGCCTGTAGGTACTCTTGGTACTGTAAAAACTATGACTCCAGATGACTTAGAAGAGATGGGTGCAAAGATAATTCTTGGAAACACTTACCATTTATATCTAAAACCTGGAATGGATATTATGAAAAAAGCTGGAGGGCTACACAAATTTATGAATTGGGATAAGCCAATTCTTACTGATTCAGGTGGTTTTCAAGTATTTTCCTTATCTGACAATAGAAAGATAACAGAAGAAGGAGTTACATTTAGGTCTCACATAGATGGATCCAAGCATTTATTTACACCAGAAAAATCAATCAGCATACAAAATGATATTCATTCAGATATAATGATGAGTTTTGATGAGTGTGTCGATGCTAGAGCAGATTATAACTATGTAGAAAATTCTATGAAAAGAACATTAAGATGGGCTAAGAGAGGTCTTGATTATCACAAAGAAAACTCCCACCCAGACCAATCTCTCTTTGGAATAGTTCAAGGTGGGATGTTTAAGGACTTAAGAGAAATATCTGCGAGAGAAACTACAGCTATGGATTTCGATGGATATTCTATAGGAGGTTTGTCTGTAGGAGAAACTAAAGAAGAAATGATTGATATCTTGAACTTTACAACTCCATTTTTACCAGAAAATAAACCAAGATATAACATGGGAGTAGGTACACCTGATTACTTATTTGAATCTTTTCAAGCAGGAATAGATATGGCAGATTGTGTTCTTCCAACAAGAATTGCAAGAAATGGTACTGCCTTGACTTCACATGGTAGACTAGTAGTTAAAAATGCAGGCTTTAAAGAAGATTTTACTCCACTAGACCATGAGTGTGATTGTTACACTTGTAGAAATTACTCAAGAGCTTATATTAGACATTTGATGAATGTTAATGAAATACTTGGTGCTAGATTATTAACCTATCACAACCTTTATTTCTTATTGAAACTATGTGAAAATATTAGACAAGCAATAATGGAAGATAGATTTTTAGAATACAAGGAAGAATTTTATAGTAAATACGGTTATTAATGAAATTAGAATATTTAATCATAATAATAATTTTATACTATTATTACGAAACTAGTCTTAAAAATGAGATGATTGAAAAAAAGAATAAAAAATTTATTGATAAGAATTTATCTGAGGGTTCTAAAATAATAACTAAATCTGGAATAATAGGTGAAGTTACGAAGATAGAAGATAATTATGTAATAATTGCAACAGGAAGTTTGGATAATATAGCATATCTTAAGGTTGAAAAAGATTCAATTAAATCAATTATAGACATGTAGAATGTAAGGGAGGCTAAAGCCTCCTTTCTTTATAAGAAAGATTTAAGTAGTATAGTTAATAAGAAGAAAGGAAGGTCTATGGCAAACTGGTTTATATATAATAAGAGAGAAAATTACATAAATAATTCAAAGATTGAAGGAATTACTAAGCTTGATGCTCTTATTTTAGGAAATAGAGATATAGTTGATCCTAAACTAGTTGATATATATATTAATCCAAGTTTAAACAAACTCCACAATCCATATGATCTTCCAGATATGACTGAAGCTATTGATATCATTATAGAAACCATACAAAATAATGGTGAGATTAGAATCTTTGGAGATTATGACCAAGATGGAATAGCATCTGTTATGACCTTGTTGGATGGACTTTTATTTTACTATGACAATATTAGCTACGATATTCCACATAGAGTAGACGAAGGATACGGCATATCAAGTGGCATGAGCGATAAGGCCATAGAGGATAAGGTTAGTTTAGTAATCACTTGTGATAATGGAATCACTGGGTTTGATCAGGTTAAAAAACTTAAAGAAAATGGAATTAAAGTAATAGTAACAGACCATCATCAAATTGAAAAAGAAGATAAAGACGGATGGGTCGATCAAATCCTACCTGATGCAGATTGTGTTATTAATCCACATAGGCTTGATAGCAAATATCCTTTCAAAGATTTATGCGGAGCTGGTGTTTCCTTTAAGTTGATGCAGGCTTTATACATGAAGCTTGATGGAGATTTTGAGTACCTTGCATCTTTGCTAGAATATGTAGCTATGGGAACTGTATGTGATATAGTTTCTCTTACAGATGAAAACAGGATTTTTGTAATAGAGGGTCTTAAGAGACTCAATATTACTGAAAAATATGCTATAAAAGTTTTACTGGAAGAGGCTGGTTGGAATAAACAAATAGATGAGTACACACTTGGCTTTATAATCGGTCCATTGATGAATGCTACTGGGAGACTATCCACAGCAAAACTTGCTATAGAACTTCTTATGGAAGAAGATATAGATAGGATTAGACAGTTAGCCAAAGAACTAGTAGAGCTTAATAACACACGAAAAAAACTTACCCAAGAAGGACTCGATAAATGTGATAAACTAGTCAAGGATAATTCATTTGATAAGAGTGATGTTATAGTTGTCTACGAGCCATCAATAGATGAAAGCATATGTGGAATAGTCGCAGGTAGAATCAAAGAAAAGTATTATAGGCCAACTATTGTTCTAACAAAATCAGCTGAGGATGGAATACTCAAAGGATCAGGTAGATCAATAGAAACTTATAATATGCACAAGGCAATTCTTCCATTTGAAGATAATTTAGAATCATTTGGTGGTCATCCCATGGCATGTGGCTTATCGATAAAGGATGATATGGTTGATGACTTTAGACATTTTCTTAACTCTCAATCAAAATTAACTAAAAATGACCTTGAAGAGGTTATTAATATAGATACTCAAATTAATATCAGCAAATTATCACTAGAGTTTGCAGAGAAGTTAGATAAGTATAGACCATTTGGAAAAGACAATCCAAGACCTGTGTTTGCTAACAAAAGTGTTGATATAGCCGATATCCAGATGATAGGAAAAGATAAAAAAACTATGAGAATCAACCTTCACCAAAACGGAAGATACTTTAATGCAATTAAGTTTAATGCAGTTGATGACTACGAATATCTAAAACTAAAGTTTAATAATAACATAAAGGGCAACAAAATCGATATTGTTTATTATCCTGACGTCAACGAATTTAGAGGAAACAAGAACTTACAATTAAGGCTAATAGATATAAGGTGATAGCATGGCAACAGATTTCAAAAAAGAATATGAAATATTCGAAGAATACATTATAAAAAATAATCCAAAAGCAGATATTAAATTAATAAAAAAAGCATATGATTTTGGCGAGCTACACCACAGAGGACAAAAAAGAAATTCTGGAGAAGATTATTATATCCATCCAATAGCAGTAGCTAAGAAACTTTCTGAGATGAAATTAGATGATCAAACCATATGTGCTGGTCTAATGCATGATGTCCTAGAGGATACTGATGTCACAAGAGATCAGATGGCTGAAGTTTTTGGTGAAGAGATAACTTTCTTAGTTGATGGTGTAACCAAGCTTAAAAACCTAAACTACACTTCAAGAGAAGAAAAACAAGCTGAAAATATCAGAAAAATGGTTATGGCTATGTCAAATGATGTAAGAGTTGTTCTTATCAAGTTATCTGATAGGCTTCATAATATGAGAACTCTTGAATATATGACTAGGAAAAAACAGATTCAAATAGCTGATGAAACCCTTGAAATTTATGTACCACTGGCTCACAGACTCGGTATTTACTCTCTAAAGTGGGAGCTTGAAGATTTGTGCTTTAGATATCAAGAACCAGAAAAGTATTATGAACTAGCTGAGATGGTTAATGTCAAAAGACGAGAAAGAGAAGCATATATCAATGAAATAATTGAATCTCTATCTAAATCTTTAGAAGGAACTGATATTAACTTTGAGATATCGGGAAGACCTAAATCATTATATTCAATAAACAAGAAAATGCAGAGAAATGGAATTGCCTTTGAGGAAATATATGATTTGACGGCTGTAAGAGTTCTTGTAGATACGATTGCAGAATGTTATGCAGTTTTAGGAAAGGTTCACTCTCTCTGGCGACCAATTCCAAATAGAATAAAAGACTATATTGGTCAACCTAAGCCTAATGGGTATAGGTCTCTTCATACAACAGTATTCGGAGATGATTCCAGACCATTTGAAGTTCAAATTAGAACTAGGACAATGCACAAGGAATGTGAGTATGGTGTAGCTGCACATTGGAGATACAAGGAAAATAATAACACACAATCTGACTTCGATGATGCCATGAGTTTTCTAAGAAGGATAGTAGAATGGCAACAAGAAGGTGGCAAGGACGAGAACAATCAAGAGTTTATGGAGACTCTGAAAAAAGATTTCTTCTCAAGGGAAATCTATGTATATTCCCCTGCTGGTGAGGTTTATTCACTGCCTATGGATTCTTGTTCAATAGATTTTGCCTACAAGATTCACACTGAAGTGGGTAATAATTGTGTAGGAGCTAAGGTAAACGGTAGAATGGTTCCTTTGACTCATAAATTAAAAACAGGAGATTTGGTAGAAATAATAACTAGCAAAAATTCTCATGGTCCTTCTAGAGACTGGCTAAAGATTGTAAAAAGTAATCAAGCCAAAAATAAAATCAAGCAATTTTTCAAAAGAAATGATAAAGAAGAGAACATTGAAATTGGTAAAAATGCAGTAATTAAGGATATCAAAAAATATAGAGAAGGTTATAAGGCTGTATTAAAAGATGAGTGGCTTGATATAATCTGTAAAGAATTAGGATATCCTAGCGAAGATGAGATGTATGCGTCTATTGGTTATGGCAAAACGAATGTTGAACAGGTTACTCAAAAGCTTCTCAAATTTGAATCTGATGAAAAGAAAAAAGATGAAGAGGTCAAACCAAAAGAAATCAATCAAGCTGAGATTTCTAATAATGGTTCTAGTGAGATCAGAGTAAGCGATCTTGAAGAAGATGTAGAGGTAAAATTTGCTAAATGTTGTACACCTGTTCCTGGAGATCCAATTATAGGATTTATAACTAAAGGCAATGGAATTTCTGTTCACGTTAAGAATTGTCCAAACATAATTAGCCTCAAATCTCCAGAAAGACTTATAGATGTTTACTGGCAAAACTCCAAGGAAGATAAATTCCCTGTTAAAATCCAGATACTAACATCTAATGCGCCTTCAGTATTGTATGACATAACTAAGATGATTTCTACAGTTAATGTAAATATCTTAGGAATAAATGCTAGAACTGACCAAGAGCAGGGTACTATAGATTTAATAATTGAAGTAAATAATATGGATCAATTGTCAGATGTGATTACTAAATTAAAATCCTTAAAGACAGTTGATAATGTATATAGGATTAAGAATTAATGAGAGCAATAATACAAAAAGTAAGTAAAGCAAAAGTTGAAGTAGAAAATAACCTAGTTTCTGAAATAGGAGAGGGCTTTATGGTTCTACTAGGTGTAAAAGAAACTGACGAAGATAGCGACATAGAATATATCAAAAGAAAGATAAGTAATCTTAGAATTTTTGAAGATGAAAATGGTAAAATGAATTTATCTTTAAAAGATGTCGGTGGTCAGATACTTTTAGTATCTCAATTCACATTATATGGTGATGCTAGAAAAGGAAATAGACCTTCATTTACTGAATCTGCTAAGGCGGAGAAGGCTATAAAATATTATGAAATACTAATAGATAGGCTTCGTGATGATGGATTTGATGTAAAAACTGGTCAATTCCAAACACATATGGAAGTAAGTTTAGTAAATGATGGACCAGTTACTATTATTTTAGATAGCGAAAGGATAGTTTAATGAAGATTCGTAGATTTGTTGAAGGACCAGTAATGACTAATATGTATGTTGTTAGTGACGAAAACAATGAGGGATTTTTAGTTGACTGTGCCTATCCTAGTGATAGAGTCAAACAATATATAGAAGATAATAATATAAAAATAAACTTTATCATTCAGACTCATACTCACTTTGACCATGTATTGGGGCTTGAATATTTCAAGAATTTGTACGATGTCAATGTATATGCATCTGAGGATAGCAGAGAAATAGCTAATGATAAGGACTACAACTTAGCTTATTCATATGATGTAAATGTACCAATTGATAATTACCTAAAAGATGGAGAGGTATTTAGCAAGTATAATATATTAGCTATTAAAACTCCAGGTCATACATTGGATTCGATGTCTTATAAAGTTGATGACGTTTTATTTTCTGGAGATACCTTATTTAAGCAGTCAATAGGAAGAACAGATTTTCCTGGCGGAAACTATAATCAAATTATTGACTCAATCAAAAATAAATTTAGTAAATTTGATGGAGATACTAAAGTTTTATCTGGACATGGTGAAGAAACTACCATATCCTATGAATTTAACAATAATCCATTTTTAATATAATAGGAGGATGTATGGAATTTAAAAGAACAAATATGTGTGGTGACCTAAGAATCGAAAATGTCAATGATTCAGTTGTCCTAATGGGATGGGTTGCCAAAAAAAGAAATTTGGGATCACTAGTTTTTATTGACTTGAGAGATAAAACTGGAATAACTCAAATTGTAGTAAGAGAAGAAGATAGTGAAAATTATGCTAAAACTCGTGAGATTTCACAAGAATATGTAATTGAAGTTAAGGGAAAAGTTAGCGAAAGAGAATCTAAAAATAAGGATATACCAACAGGTGATATCGAAATAATCGCTGATAAAATCAATATTTTAGATAAGGCTAAGACACCACCTATTTATATTAAAGATGATGATGATGTTAGTGAAAATTTAAGATTAAAATATAGATACTTGGATATGAGAAAACCATCTGTACAAAGAAATCTTAAGCTTAGAAGTGACATTGTTAGAACCATTAGAGAATACATGTATGAAAATGACTTTACTGAAGTTGAGACACCATTTTTAACAAAACCAACTCCAGAAGGAGCAAGAGACTATCTTGTTCCATCAAGAATAAACTCTGGTAAGTTCTATGCACTACCACAATCACCACAATTATTAAAACAAATATTGATGATTGGTTCACTAGATAGATATTTCCAAGTTGTTAAATGTTTTAGAGATGAAGACTTGAGAGCAAATAGACAACCAGAATTTACACAAATGGATCTTGAAATGAGCTTTTCAAATCAAGATGATGTTATTGCTATGAATGAGGGTTTGTTAAAAGAGCTTTTCGACAAGTATACAGACTATGACTTAAAATTGCCAATAGATAGAATGGATTATTCTGAGGCAATGAATTCATATGGTTCAGATAAACCAGATTTAAGATATGGTTATAAGATAGAAGATATAAGTGAAGTATTTGTAGATAGTGATTTCAAAGTATTTGCAGATAATACAAAAGATGGCAAATCTGTTAGAGCCTTAAACTTTAAGGGCATAGCTGACAATTATTCTAGAAAACAACTAGATAAACTTACAGACTTTGTCAAAGATTATGGTCTAAAAGGTCTATCATATATAAAATATTCTGATGAGATTCAATCTTCTATCAAAAAATTCTTGACTGATGATATAATTTCAGGTTTAAAAGAAAAACTCAACATGGAAGATGGCGACCTTATATTGATTGGTGCAGACAAAGATAGAGTTGTACTTGAGGCAATGGGTGCACTTAGAAGAAAGGTTGCAAAAGATAACGACCTTATTGAGAAAGAATATGCACTTTGCTGGGTAGTCAACTTCCCAATGTTTGAGTATAGCGAAGAAGAAGATAGGTATGTAGCTCAACACCATCCATTCACTATGCCTAATGAAGACGATATAGATTTACTTCTAACAGAACCAGAAAAAGTTAGAACTCTAGCCTATGACATTGTTATAAATGGTGATGAGATGGGCGGTGGATCTGTTAGAATTAATAATTCTGAACTTCAAGAAAAAGTATTTGAAGCACTAAAACTTTCAGAAGAAGATATCAAGCATAAATTTGGATTTTTCATTGAAGCTCTTCAATATGGCACACCTCCACATGCTGGTTTAGCATATGGACTTGATAGATTGTTGATGCTATTTGCGAAAACTGACAATATAAAAGACATTATAGCTTTCCCTAAAACACAATCTGCTACTTGCCCACTTACAGAAGCACCAAGTATCGTAGATGAGAAAGCTCTAAATGAATTGAATATAAAATTAAAGTAGGTGAATATGGACAAAGTTACAAAAGAAGGGATTGTATTAGATAATAATAAGGGTCATTTGACCGTTCAAATTTTCAGAAATGGCGCTTGCGGATCATGCTCTGCGAGTGGTTCATGTGCTGAAAGTAAGACAACTGAAATTGAACTTTTCACTCACGAAAATATTAAAAAGGGTGATAGAGTTATGATAGAAGGTGAATCTAGTGATGTAACAAAACTAACAGCAGTAGTTTATATATTTCCTGTAGTGATGATTCTAATTGGTGCGATTTTACCTAATGTATTTCTCAAAAACACAGGAATTGATTTAAACTTGTTGACACTTCTATCTGTATTAGTTTTCTTACTCATATCACTTGTTTTTGTAAAAGGACTAGATAGCAAAGTTAAAGATAGAAATATAATGAAGGTTAGAAAAATTGACTAATTAAAATTTATTTCAGATATATTTTTTAAGATACGGAGACAAATTATGGCGATGCCTATGGTAACACTGGTCGGTAGGACCAATGTGGGTAAATCTACCCTATTTAACAGGCTTGTTGGAAAGAAAAAATCCATAACCGAGGATGTTTCTGGAGTTACCAGAGATAGAATCGTAGATAAGGTTGAGTGGCAAAACAATGAATTTTTGCTAGTTGATACAGGTGGTTTAGATATTTCTAACAAGGAAATAATGAATACAGAAGTTAAGTCTCAAGTAGAGAAGGCTCTACTTGAGACTGATATGATTTTGTTTGTTGTCGATGGGAAAGAAGGGGTCAACCCTTATGATATAGATATTGCAAATGAAATAAGAAAATATAATAAACCAGTAATAATAGTAGCTAATAAACTAGACTCATTTAAAATACCAGATGATATATATGATTTTTATCAATTTGGTTTTGATGATTTGTCAATGATTTCTGCTGAGCAAAGCAAAGGTTTGGGAGATTTACTAGATAAAATAATTTCTTTTATCGATTTCTCAGCTTATGAGGCTATTGAAGATGAAACTAGGATAGCTATAATTGGTAAACCAAATGCTGGTAAATCATCCTTAGTTAATCTTCTCCTAAATGAAGATAGAATGATTGTAACAGATATTGCAGGCACTACTAGAGATGCAGTGGATAGTTATTGGACATATAATGACAACAACTATGTCTTGATAGATACTGCAGGTCTTAGGAGAAAGTCAAAAGTAAAAGAGAATGTAGAATACTACGCAAACCAAAGAACTTTTGATGCAGTTGATAGTGCTGAAGTTTGCTTGTTCTTGATAGATGCAAATGTTGGGGTAACAGAACAAGATGCTAAAATTGCTGGCTATGCTCATAATAATAAAAAAGCTATGATAATAGCAGTAAATAAATGGGATCTAGTAGATAAAGATACAAATACAATGAGAGAGCTCGAGGCAGATATAAGAAAAACACTATCTTTTGCTCCTTACGCTCCAATAGTGTTTATATCTGTTTTGGAAAATAAAAGAATAGATAAACTCTTGGAACTATTTGAAGTTGTATCTAACAATTACCACACGAGAATAAAAACTGGGGTTTTAAATAATATATTACAGGATGCTATTTTGCTAAATCCTCCTCCACAAGACAAGGGAAAGAGACTAAAGATCTACTATATGTCACAAGTAGCAACAGCACCACCAAAGTTTTTATTGTCTATTAATGATAGAGACCTAGTACATTTTTCATACATGAGATACTTAGAAAATCAAATAAGACAAAACTATAGCCTAGTAGGTGTTCCTTTTAGTTTCGTATTTAAACAAAAAGGTGAGAAAAAATGATTTTTTTAGTAGCTGTAATATCCTATATTTTGGGTTCGATACCAGCAGGCTTTATAATAAGCAACATAATATTTAAGACAGATATTAGAAAATTAGGGTCAGGAAATGTTGGAGCAACAAATGTGTTTAGGAATTTTGGAAAAGGACCAGGATTTGTAACTTTTGTGTTTGATTTTCTAAAAGGAACTCTAGCTTGCTATATAGGAAAAAAATTAGGTGGCGAATTTGGTCAAGCTGTGGCTTTATTATTTGCGGTACTTGGCCATATGTATAGTTTCGTACTGAAATTTAAAGCAGGAAAAGGTGTTGCTACAGCATTTGGTTCGCTTTTAGCCATTGATTACAGGTTTGCTTTACTTTTACTTGCGATTTTTATTGTGATTTTACTACTATTTAGAATAGTATCTTTAGCTTCAATAATAGCAGCTACAATTTCTGGTATTTTGGGATTTGTATGGTTTGGATTTTCGCCCTTATCCATATCAATCTTTTTGATTGCAAGCCTCATAGTTTATAAGCATAAATCTAATATAAAGAGACTTAAAGCAAGAGAAGAGAAAAAGATTTTCTAAGGAGTATTATGGAAATTTCAATAATCGGAGCAGGATCATGGGCTAGTGCAATTGCAAATGTTCTATCCGAAAAATATGATGTTTTAATGTATGCTAGAGATATAAATCAAGTATATTCAATAAATAAAGAAAATATAAATAAGAAGTATTTTCCTGACAAAAAATTAAGAAAAAATGTTAGGGCAACTTCTAGTTTAGAGTCTGTACTTTCTAATAAATATATAATAAATGCAATTCCAACTCAAAACATTAGACAAGTTTACAGCGGACTTGATAAAGATATATTACACGAAAAGGTTCTGATAAACTTATCAAAAGGAATTGAATTAGAAAGTAATTATAGAATATCAGAGATATTTGAAAGTATTTTTGGAGAAATTTCATATATAGTATTGAGTGGTCCATCTCATGCTGAAGAAGTAATTAATGAAATGCCTACTACAATAGTATGTGCCTCAAATAATCTCAATCTTTCAAAAGATGTTCAAAAAATATTTAATAGAGATTATTTTAGAGTATATACTTCAACTGATGTTGTTGGGGTTGAAATTGGTGGCAGCATAAAAAATATTTTGGCTTTAGGAATTGGCATGGCAGATGGATTAGGCTACGGAGATAACTCAAAGGCGGCGATGATTACTAGAGGGATTCATGAGATGGAAAGATTAGCTAAATCTTTTGATGCTGATCCAAAAACTATAAATGGTTTGGCAGGAATAGGAGATCTTATAGTAACTGCAACAAGCAATCATTCAAGAAATAACAGAGCAGGTAAATTAATCGGTAAAGGTATGAGTGTCAAAGAAGCAAGTAAAGAAATAAAAATGGTTGTTGAGGGAATTCCAACTACCAAGGCTGTATATGATTTAGCTGAGAAAAATAATATTGATTTACCAATTACTACAGAGCTTTACAAAGTTTTATTTATGGGAAAATCACCTCATCAGTCTGTAAGCGATTTGATGAATAGAGATTTAAAAAATGAATATTAAATTCGAAAAAATTTCTAATATACGTTATAATAGATAATAGGACAAGTAGAAAAAATAAAGGAAGTAATTATGTTAGATAGGTTTAAAGAATTTATAGGAATCGATGACAAATACGATGATTATGATGAAGATCAATTGTACTTTGATGATGAGGAAGTGGAAGAAAAAGAAGTGAAAGATGATGTAAAAGAAGATAAAAAAGAAACATATGGATCTTTTTTCTCAGATAATAGCTATACTAGTGAAGAGAAAACAAGCACTTATAAACCATCTTTCTCAGATAGCTACACCAGCGATGATACTTCAACATTTAAAAGCAGCAAAACATCTAGAAGAGGAGATAATGTAGTAAGTATGAGTAAACAAAATTTTTCAGGATCAAATTCAATGAGGATTTCAATTCAAGAACCTCTAGACTATGAAACAGATGGTCCAAAAATAATTGACGATATTTTAAGCAATAAGGTTGTCGTTTTAAATCTTGAAATGGTAAACTCTGATTTGAGAAGACAAATATTCGATTTCGTAAGTGGAGCTGTTTATGCATTAAATGGATCAGTTGAAAAAGTTACAAAGGGAATCTTTGTTATAAGTCCAAGTGGTGTACAAGTTGATTCATCAGTGACTGAACAAATTTCTGAAGGAAATTATAACCAACTATAGATCGATATTAATATCGATCTTTATTTTTGCTTATGAGTTTAGATTATAATTTAGATTTTATTATTGATAAGTCAAAAAAATCAAATATAAAAAAAGCTATCTCTATCCTTGAGAAAGCTTACTATTCACATCAAGAAACATCTAGCTTTTTCTTAGACCCTTTTGAACAGAAGGTTATAGATCAAATAGCTAAGAAAAACAATATTGACATTTTATTCATAGGTGGAAATGAATTAAGCGAGAGAAAAATTTTTGTCGCTAATTTTTATTATGAACCTTTGTTTGAAGGAAATTACCTTAAAATACTAAAATTTAACAGTCAAAATATTATTCACCCAGATGTTCTAGGAGCTTTAATTCATTTAGGTATTGATAGAAGTTCAATTGGAGACATTTCTATTTTAAATGACAGTATAGAATTTGCTGTCTTAGATGGAGATGCGGCTTTTATAAAATATAATTTAACTAAGATTAAAAGAGAAAACATTTCAGTCGAGATAAAATCAGATAACGCCCTAAACTTAAAAGATTTAGATTACTTAAAGGAAAGTGGATTTGTATCTTCTCTTAGACTTGACAATATAGTTTCTCTAGTTTTAAATATTTCTAGAACAAAAGCTAAAAATATTATAAATTCAAGATTAGTTAAAGTAGATTTTCAGTATATTACAAATCCAAGTTTTATGTTAAAAGAAGGATCCTTAATATCTATAAGAAAAGAAGGTAGATTTATATTTGACAATATAAGTGGTGTAAGCAAAAAAGGAAATTACCATATCGAGTATAGGAAGATTATATGATATACATTTTAATTATAATAGCAGGAATAGTATTGGATAGGATTACTAAAATATATGCTGTAAAGCACTTTATAAGTAATCCTCGTAGTGGCTCACTTATAAATTTAACTTATTTAGAAAATAGAGGGGCTGCTTTTGGAATTTTGCAAGATAAAAGGATTTTGTTTGTTATACTAACTATAGCCATAGTTTTGTATCTACTGTATTACTTTATTACTAACTTAAAATCCAATCCTCTTGTTTTAAATATCGCATTTTCTTTGATAATATCCGGAGCTTTGGGTAACTTTTATGACAGGTTATTTCAAGGGTATGTAGTTGATTTTATAGAATTTGCTTTTGTAGATTTTCCGGTATTTAATATAGCGGATATTTTTGTTACTGTAGGATGTGGATTACTTATAATATATATCTTATTCCACGGAGAAAAGAGGTCTTAAGTGGCAGTTGAAATTGGTAATGATTGGGATAATCTTTTAAAAGATCAATGGTCACAGCCATATTATAGAAATTTGAGAAAATTCTTGATTGATGAATACAAACATTATAGAATTTACCCAAACATGTATGACATATTTAATGCTTTAAAATATGTTTCATATGAAGATGTAAAGGTAGTTATCCTTGGTCAAGATCCTTATCATGGAAGAGGTCAAGCCCACGGATTCTCTTTTTCTGTTCAAAATAATGTTGCTATACCACCATCCTTACAGAATATCTATAAAGAATTACACGATGATTTAGGTTGTTACATACCTGATAATGGAAATCTCATAAAATGGGCTGAGCAAGGTGTTCTATTGTTAAATACCGTATTAACAGTCAGAGAAAAAACTCCAAATTCTCATAAGGGTAGAGGATGGGAGTTTCTGACTGATAGAATAATAGAGTTATTAAATGAGAGAGAAAAACCTATGGTATTCATTTTGTGGGGTGCAAATGCAAAATCTAAGGAAAAATTAATTACTAATCCTAATCATTTAATTTTAAAATCAGTTCATCCGTCTCCGCTATCGGCATATAGAGGATTTTTTGGATCAAAAGTATTTTCAAAGACTAATGAATTTTTAAAACAAAATAACATGAGTGAAATAGATTGGCAAATAGAGAATCAAAGATGATTCTCTATTATTTTTTTACACAAAATTAGAATATTATTATAGTTATAAATTCTATTTTCCTTAATTATTAGAAAATGTTCATCAATATCGAGTGCTGAATTATTAATTATTCCAAAATTATTAAGGCAGACAAATCCTCTAGTTTTCTTATCAAGTTTGCCATAAAGAACTTGAAGGTTTATTGTTATAGAATCTTCTTTTACCATTAGTTCATAATTTTTTCCACTAAAGTATGCTTCATCTAAATCTACACATGAATTTGCTACGATATTTGCAATGTCATTGTTTATAAAGACTGACTTTAGAGTTATCTCTCCAAATCGTGTCTTTAGCGTTAGTTTATCATCAAAGTAATCATCTACATTAATCAAAAGCTCAGTAGCGACTAGATCATTTTCGTTGTGCTTCATAATAGGGTAAGGATTGGATCTAGTTTTTATTTCTTCGGTAAGTTTGCTGATAGATTTATATCTGGATGGATCATTTCTCTCAAATCCAATGATTTTTTCGATATCCATCAGCCTTAAAGAATCAAAATCAAAGAAATATCTATAAGGTTTGATAATCTTTAATAAGTCAATGCATCTTGGAAATACAGGAAGCATATTATTTCTAATTAGTCTGTTATTTAAAAATGGAATATCAAAAGTATCACCATTATATGTAATGATGGTTTTGTTAGGAATTATCTTTTCATATATGTCTAATAGTCTTTTCTCTTCTAAGTCATTTTCTGCAAAGTATTGGACTAGATAAGATTTATTATTTTCAACAAGTATAATCCCTAAAAGAACTAATTTATCTACTGAAGAGTCTAGACCGGTTGTTTCAATATCTAGGACTATTTCATTGTCTTTTAAGTTTTTAAAATAATATCTTTTTTTAAATGTAATCATATAGTGACTATACTGTATTTGTAAAATGAGTGGGAAATAATATAATATTGTAGTTAAGGAGTAAGTGATGATCTATTTAGACAATGCAGCTACAACTAAAATGTACAGAGAAGTTATAGAAAAAGAAATGGATGTGTTGGAAAATTATTATGCAAACTCATCCGCTATTCATTCTTTTGGAATGGAATCAGAAAATTTAATAAAGAAAGCAAAGAATATTTTTGCTAGAGAAATAAATTGCAAAGAGGGCGAAATACACTTTACAAAAGGTGCAACTGAATCAAATAATATAGTGGTAAACTCGTTTTCAACTAGTGAGAATAAAGCAATCACTACTAGCATCGAACATCCATCAATATATGATGCATTTACAAATGCTAATTGCAAAGACGTTATTTTTCTAAAAAATGATAACGAAGGTTTTGTAGACCTAAATCATTTGAGAGAAAGCCTTGATGAAGATGTAAGACTTGTTTCAATTATATATGTTAATAATGAAACCGGAGTTATCCAGAACATAAGCGAAATTAGTAGAATAGTAAAAGATTTTAACAAGAATATTTGTCTTCATATCGATGCTACTCAAGCACTTGGAAAAATATCATGTGATGTAGATAAATTAGGCGTAGATGTAATGAGTTTTAGTGGGCATAAATTTCACGGCCCAAAGGGAGTCGGTGGTCTTTACATAAGAAGTGAATTTTTACCGAAAATTAAGCCTGTTTTATACGGGGGTAGGCAACAAATAATCTCCTCTGGAACAGATAATCATCCTGCTATTTATGCTGCAGCACTTGCCTTAGAAATGCAGTTAGATGAGAAAGAATATGAATATATTTCTAAGTTAAATAAATATTTGAGAGAAAATATATCTAAAAACATAGATGATGTTTATATTATTTCTCCAACTCATAATTCGTCAGCTTATATATTGGATGTTGCCTTCAAGAATATAAAAAGTGAAGTATTAGTTCATTATCTGGAAGATAATGAGATCTATGTATCTTCTGGATCTGCCTGCTCACATGGTGAAGACAATAGAGTGTTGACAAATCTTGGAGTAGATAAAGATTATATAGATGGAGCTATTAGATTTTCTTTTTCATCATTTGTAAGTTTTGATGACTTAGATAAAACTATAGCTGTATTAAAAGATGGAATTGAAATGATAAGAGAGGTGTTTTAATGCAATGGTTACTTGCCGTTAGTTTTGGAGAAATATTTCTAAAGGGAAGAAATAGGAATACCTTCTATAAAACAGCAACAAATAATATAAAAAGAAACATTAAAGATATTGGCTATGAGGACATGTACTCTGAGTCATCTAAGCTATATATAAAAGCTAATAGAAAAGATTTTGATAGACTTACAGAAGAAATTAAAAAAGTATTTGGCATTGTATATATTTCTGAGGTTGTTAAGTGTGAAAAAACATTAGAAGATATAAGCAAAACTTCAAAAGAGATGATTAAGTATTATGAAAAAGAGAAAGATTTAACTTTCAAAGTTGAATCTAAAAGGACTGATAAATCTTTCTCGTTAACATCTCCTGAACTTAATGCTAAAATCGGGGCAGATATATTAAAAGGATATAACGACCTAAAAGTAGATATACACAATCCTGATTTTACTGTTTTTATAGATGTAAAAAGTTCTGCTTATATTTATATTAAAAGAACTAGGGGACTTGGAGGACTTCCTCTTGGATCAAGCGGAGAGGGACTCCTTCTATTATCTGGAGGAATAGATTCTCCTGTGGCGGGTTTTATGATGGCCAAAAGAGGAATGAATATAAATGCTATTCATTTTCATTCTTATCCTTTCACATCCAAAAGAGCTCATCAAAAAGCTATGGACCTTGCAAAAATATTATCTAAATATACTGGCAATATGACAGTTTATTCTATAAATCTTGCAGAAATTTATAAAGCTATTAGTAAAAACTGCCCTAGAAGAGAAACTACAATTTTATCTAGGAGATTTATGATGAGGATTGCTTCTAAAATTTCAGAAAAATATGAGTATCAGGCTTTAATCACAGGAGAAAGCCTAGGACAAGTTGCAAGTCAGACTATTGAATCAATGTCAGTTATTAATGAATCAAGCAAATATCCAATTCTTAGACCTTTAATTGCTATGGATAAGAAAGATATAATTGAGATAAGTGAAAAAATTGGATCATATGAAAAAGCAATCGAACCATATGATGACTGCTGCTCAATATTTGCCCCTGATTCTCCAGTTACAAAACCTAAGTTAAAATATATAGAAAAATCTGAAGAAAATTTAGATATTGAAAGCCTAGAAGATGAGGCAATTAACAACATGGAAATAATAGAAATTGCTTGACATTTACTGATATAGATAGTATTATAATTGAGTAAACCGCTCAGTCCGGGTGCTGATCCCCAAAACTGGCGAGAATTTAAGTAATAGGAGGTTTCCATGTACGCAATAATTAAAACAGGTGGAAAACAATACAAAGTATCAGAAGGTGACTTAGTAAGAGTTGAAAAACTTCCTTACGAAGTTGGTGACACTGTTGAATTTGATGAAGTTCTTTTAGTAGCAGGAGATGAAGTTAAAGTTGGTTCTCCAGTGATTGAAAATGCTAAAGTAACTGCAACAGTAGAAGATCAAAATAAAGATAAGAAAATTGTTGTATTCAAATATAAACCAAAAAAACAATACAGAAGAAAACACGGTCACAGACAACCTTATACTTTAGTAAAAATTGATAGCATAAGTCTTTAATGATTAATGTTGATTTATTAATCAAGAATAATAAGACTATAGGATATTTCATTACAGGTCATGCAGATTTTAGTGAGCATGGCAGTGATATAGTTTGTTCTGCAGTCACAATACTTGCTTATACTTGTGTCAATACTCTAGATAAATTTGCTGATGAGGTCAAGTTTATAGATGACGGTGAAATACTTCATCTTGAGACATCAGATAGTAGTTTAGAAATTGATACAGTATTTACCTATTTTGAGACTGGTATACAAACTTTGCTAGGTAATTATAGCGATTACGTAAAATTAAGATATAAGGAGACATAAAATGATATTAAATATTAATCTACAAAGATTGTCAAGCAAAAAGGGAGTATCATCTTCAAAGAATGGTAGAGATTCTCGTGCTAAAAGACTAGGTGTTAAGAGAAGCGATGGACAATTTGTTAATGCTGGAACTATAATAGTTAGACAAAGAGGAACAAAGATTCACCCAGGTAACAATGTTAAAATTGGTGCTGATGATACTCTTTACGCTTCATGTGAAGGTGTTGTTAAATTCGAAAGAAAAGGAAAAAGCAGAAAACAAGTTTCTGTTTATGCCAAAGAAGATATCGCTTAAGAACTTAAGGCTTGCCAATTGGCAAGCCTTTTTTTATGAGAGGATATAATTATGATAGATTATGCGAAAGTAAGTCTTAAAGCAGGTGACGGAGGCAATGGTGCAGTTGCTTGGAGGCGTGAAAAATATGAGCCAAGTGGTGGTCCTGCTGGTGGAGACGGCGGAAATGGTGGATCGATAATTATTAGAGCTACTAGAAACCTATCTACTCTTGATGAATTTAGATATAAAACAAATTATAAAGCCCAAAATGGTGAAGCTGGCGGAAAAAGCAAGAAGTTTGGTAGAAAGGGAGATGATTTAATCATTAATGTACCAGTTGGTACTCTTATAAGAGAATCCCTAAGTAATACCATAATAAAAGATTTGAACACTGACGGAGAAGAATTTATTATAGCTAAGGGTGGCCGAGGAGGACGTGGAAATGTTCATTTCAAAAACTCTATTAGACAAGCACCACGTTTTGCAGAAAATGGCAAGAAGGGTCAAGAAATAGAAGTGATTTTTGAGCTTAAAATACTTGCGGATGTTGGCTTGGTTGGTCTACCTAATGTAGGAAAATCCACTCTTATATCCGTTATATCCAAGGCAAAACCAAAGATTGCAAATTACCACTTTACTACAATTGATCCTAATCTTGGAGTTGTAAATATTGATAGAGAAAGATCTTTTATAGTTGCTGATATACCAGGCTTAATAGAAGGTGCAAACGAAGGGAATGGCTTAGGCCATGATTTCTTAAAGCATGTTGAAAGATGCAGAGTCTTAGTTCACCTTGTAGATATTTCTGGTATAGAAGGTAGAAATCCTATTGAAGATTTTAATATGATCAATGAAGAATTAAAACTTTATAATGAAAAATTATCCGATAAGCCAATGATTGTAGCTCTAAATAAATCTGACTTAGATTTTTCTAATAATTGTGATGAATTTATTAAAGAGTTTGGTGATAAATATCAAATATTTAAAATTTCAGCAGCAACTACATCAGGTATAAAAGAATTAGTTGATGCTATATCAGAACTTCTTGCAACAAGTAAAATTAAGGAATTTGATCCTATGGAAGAAGTAGATTCTGAGTTCTTAGATAATTACTACAATAAAGAAATTGACTATGACTTAAACTTTAGGAAAGAAAATGATATATATGTTGTAGATGGGAAACGTGTAGACAACTTGATGTCTAAAGTTAACCTAGATGATTATGACGGACAAATGTACTTTGAGAAAACATTGAGAGAAATGGAAGTCTTTGATAAACTAAAAGAAATGGGTATACAAGAAGGTGACAGCGTAGCTTTTGGAGATTTAGTTTTCGAATATTACGAATAGGAGGTCATTTATGATAACAGGAAAACAAAGAGCCTATCTAAAACAAGAGGCACATGATTTTAAACCAGTTGTAAACATTGGCAAATTTTCAGTAACGGATGAGCTTATCAAAGCTATTGATGAAGCTCTTGAAGCTAGAGAGCTTATTAAAATAAAAATATTAAACAATAATATGGATGATCAAGATGAGATTGTAGATACAATTCTTGAAAAAACTAATGCAGAGTTTATATCTCATTTAGGGTCAATTATAACAATTTATAGAAAAAATAAAGACAATAAATACGAATTATAATGAGAATTGGACTTTATGGTGGTACATTTGATCCTATTCATACAGGGCATTTAATTGTAATTGAAAATGCTATTAACTATATGAATTTAGATAAGGTTATAATCCTTCCTAGTTCGAATCCGCCACATAAGAAACATAAAAAAAAGACAGCCACAAATATTAGAGTTGAGATGGTGGCTGAAGCTATAAAAGACAACGACAGAATAATTCTATCAACTTACGAGTCAACTGATCAAACCGTAAGGTATACTCACGAGACGATTAGATATTTTAAAAAGTACTTTCCTGAAGATGAGATTTTTTATATACTTGGTGAGGATTCCTTTTTAACAATAGATACATGGAGAAACTACGAAGATATCTTAGATGAAAATATTATAGTGTTTACAAGAAGTAATATTGATTCAGATAGTGAACTTGTAAAAAAAGTAGAAATAATTAAAAAAGATAATCCAAATATATTTTTAATTAACAATCTAAATATTAATATTTCATCTACTCTAATAAGAGGACTAGTAAAGGATAAAAAAAGTATAAAATATTTAGTGAGCGATGGAGTAAAGTATATAATTGAAAAAAGAGGTCTATATGTTTGATTATAATAAGTATAAAGATAAATTGTTATCTGATATTGGCGAAAAACGCTATAATCATAGCCTAAGGGTTGTAGACTGTGCAATTAAATTAAGTGAAGGTAAAGAGGTTGATTTAGAAAAAGTTAAAATCGCCTCTTTTCTTCATGATTGTGCCAAATACAACGAAGCTAAATATATGAAGGAATTAAATATCAAAGGATTTGATGAAATAAACAACGAATTTTCAAAATCTGTTATTCATTCATTTTTAGGAGCGGAAGTAGCTAAAAAAGTGTATAATGTAAAAGACGAAGAGATATTAAAAGCTATTAAATATCACACAACGGGTAGAGAAAACATGACAACATTGGAAAAAATTGTATTTATGGCTGATGCTGTAGAAGAGAAAAGATCATACCCAGGTGTTGAAGAAATTAGGCAGATGGCATTTGAAAATTTAGATAAAGCTGTGCTTATGACACTAAATCACAACATTAAATTTTTAATTGATATAGAAGCTTTTATAGATCCTCTTACACTAAATGCAAGAAATTATTTGATGAGGGAGAAAAATGGATAAGGTAGAAATCATTTTAAAAACATTAGATGAGAAATTAGCTGAAGATATAAAAGTGGTTAATTTAGATAATTCTTCGATTGCAGATACATTTATCATTGCAAGCGGAGGAAGCATTAACCAAACAAAAGCCTTAGCTGATTATATAGAAGATGATCTAGAAAAAGAAGGTTATCACTTGTTATCCAAAGAAGGACTTAGAGAAGGCGAATGGATATTACTCGATGCAGGTGAAGTTATTGTTCACATATTTACTCAAAGACAACGTGAGTTTTATGATTTAGATAATTTGTGGGAGAGTTAATCTCTCATAAATTACTAGGAGTATTATATGTCTGATGATAAGAAAGATAAGATTATATATGGACTCATAGTGGCTGTTGTGATTTTACTTGCTAATTTTATATATACGAATGATGTTGGAGGCTTTTTCGATAATGATAATAGAATTAGTCTAATAGATCAAGATAAGTTAGAAGACAATAAAATTGATGATAGTCTGGATGTAGAAGATGAGTCTATAGATAAATCTATTAAGAAAGTTCATATATCTGGAGAAATTAATAATCCTGGCGTATATGAAATTCGTGATGAACAAAGACTTGAAGATCTAATAAAAGAGGCCGGTGGCTTAACAAACGAGGCAGATGATAGAAATCTAAATTTAGCTCAAAGATTAGAAGATCAAATGAAAATTTACATACCAAATATAAATGAAGAGAATTTATTGGAAAATACTGATCGTAATCAAGAAGCTTTGCCTGTAGGAAATACCGCTTCAAGTTTAGTCAATATAAATACTGCTAATAAAGATGACCTTATGAGTCTTCCTAATATAGGAGATAAAAGGGCAGATGCTATTATCGAATATAGGAAAACTCAAAAGTTTGAAAAAATTGAAGATATAAAAAATGTTACTGGAATAGGCGAAAAATATTATGACGCCTTGAAAGATTTGATTACTATATAGGTGAATAAGATGAAATTATCTACTAGAGGAAGGTATGGGCTAAGGGCCATGTGTTACTTGGCCAGTAATGAAGATAGGGGTTATATTTCTGTTTCAGAAATGAGCGAAAAGTTGAACTTATCTGAAAATTACTTAGAACAATTAATAAGATTATTGAAAAATGATGGACTTATAAAGTCAGCCAGAGGACCTAAGGGCGGATATAAAATAACTAAAGATTTGGATGAAATATCAGTAGGTGAAGTCCTAAGGGTTCTTGAAGGCAACATTACTATGAGTGATTGTGTAAGTGGAGAGCATTTTTGCGATGATAAATGTGATGCTTACTATGTTTTCAACAGAATCGATCAAGTGATTAATGATGCTGTTGATTCAATTAGTTTAAAAAATATGATAAATCAGGAAGTTTGAGGTAAAAGATGAAGAACTTGGGAATGAATGAGTTAAGAAGTAAATATTTAAATTTTTTTGCTAATGAGAATGGACATACTTTATTAAAATCCTTTCCATTAATACCAGTAGATGATGATTCGTTATTATTGATAAATGCTGGTATGGCACCACTAAAAAAATATTTTACTGGTGAGAAAAAGATGAAAAATAATAGAGCAACTTCTTCTCAAAAGTGTGTAAGAACCGCAGATATTGAAAGAGTTGGTAAGACTGAACGTCACGGAACATTCTTTGAAATGCTAGGTAATTTTTCTTTTGGCGATTATTTCAAAAAAGAAGCTATTACATGGGCGTATCAATTCTTGACAAAAGAATTAGAAATCTCAAAAGATGATATTTGGGTTACAGTCTTTAAAGAAGATGACGAAGCTTACAATATTTGGCATGATGAAATTGGACTTGACGCAGAAAGAATCTTAAGAGAAGGAAAAGAAGATAACTTCTGGGAACTAGAAGTAGGTCCATGCGGTCCATGTTCTGAGATCTTTGTAGACAGAGGAAGCGATAGAGCAGTAGATGAGAATGATGTAAAACCTGGTAATGACAATTCAGATAGGTTTATGGAAGTTTGGAATCTTGTGTTCACCCAATTTAATAAAGATGCCCAAGGAAATTACACTCCTCTTGCTCATCCAAATATAGATACTGGAATGGGACTTGAGAGAATAGCCATGGTTTTACAGAATAAAGACAATATTTTTGAAGTAGACGTAATGGTTGAAATTATCTCTGAGATAGAAAGATTAGCTGGAATAAAATATAAAGAAGATAAGAAAGCTGATGTATCGATAAGAGTAATTGCTGACCATGCTAAGGCTATGACTTTCCTAGTTGCTGATGGTGTTATCCCATCAAATGAGAAAAGGGGCTACGTTCTAAGAAGACTCATAAGAAGAGCATATAGACACGGTAAACTTCTAGGAATCGAAGGAGAATTCTTAACAAATATAATCGATAAAGTAATAGATACTTATAAAGTTGAATATGAAGAATTAGCCACAAATAGAGATAAGATAAAAGAAATCATAAAAGATGAAGAAGATAGATTCCAAAAAACAATAGATCAAGGACTTGAGAGATTGGAAGATCTTATTTCTGATATGGAAGATGAAAACAAAGATGTTTTAAATGGTGAAGAAGCCTTCAAGCTCTATGATACTTATGGTTTTCCACTAGATTTGACAAAAGAGATTTTAGAAGAAAAGAATCTAAAAGTTGATGAAGAAGTATTCAATGAGCAAATGAATATCCAAAAACAAACTGCTAGGCAAGCTAGAAAGAAGGATGCTGGATGGTCATTAGATAATTTAAATACAGATGGTATAAGAAAAACTGACTTTGTTGGATACGATGATTTAGATGTAGATGGCAAAATATTAAATATATTTGTTGAAAACAACCAAGTATCTTCGATTAATGAAGGATCTAAGGGTATAATAATTAGTGATAAGACTTCATTTTATGCCGAAGGTGGTGGAGAGGTTGCTGATACAGGAGTTATTTCTTCTGACAACTTTGAAGCTAAAGTAATAGATGTTCAAAAATTAAAAGATATTTATTTCCACTATGTAGAAGTAATTAGAGGAAAAATCAGTGTTAATGATACCGCCAAGTTTAAGGTTGATAGAGATAAAAGGTTTGATATCCAAAGAAATCACTCTGCAACACACTTACTAGATCAAGCATTGAGAGATGCTTTGGGAGAAAGTATCAAACAAGCTGGATCACTAGTTGATGAAAACAAGCTAAGATTTGATTTTACTCACAATAAAGCTTTGTCAACAGAAGAATTAAGACAAGTAGAAGATATAGTAAACAATGAAATAGCTAAACAAAATTTCGTGAAAAAAGAAGTTGTTGACTACAAGAAGTCTCAAGAAATGGGTGCTATCGGATTATTTGAAGATAAGTATAAAGATAAGGTTAGAGTGGTATCAATGGGAGATTACTCTAAAGAACTATGTGGTGGTTGCCATGTAAATTATACAAGTGACATTTTAATGTTTAAGATTGTTCAAGAATCATCTGTTTCTGCGGGTGTAAGAAGAATAGAAGCAATCACAGGAAGAAAAGCCTACGAATTACTTCAAAATTCTGATAAATCAATTAAAACAATTGCAAACAAGTTAAATACCAATGTCAATAACATTTCAAATAGAATTGATAGTTTAGAAAAAGAGATAGAAAACTATAAGAGTGAAATTTCTAGACTAAAGAGTACTAATTCATCCGACATAATAAACGAACTTAAAAATAGCGTAAGAAATGTCAAAGGAATTAATCTTTTAGTAAAGAAATTTGAAAATGCTTCAATGGATGAGTTAAGAGAATATGAAAATAGAATCAAAAACTCATTCGATAATATGATAATTATATTTGCATCAGTTAGCGATAAGATTGTGTTTACTGTTTCAGTTGATGATAAGTTAGTTGATAAGTATAATGCAGGAAAAATTGTAAGAGAAATCGCTCAAGTAACTGGTGGAAATGGAGGAGGCAAAAAGAATTTTGCCCAAGCTGGAGGAAAGGATATCTCCAAGCTTGATGAAGCTTTAAACAAAGTCAACGAAATTATTTAAGGAGAAATTATGACTGATAAAAATAACTTCAATGAGACCATGCTCTTTAAAAGAGAAAAAGATCAAGACAAAGATATTAGAGAAATTCTAACAACTGTTTACAAAGCATTGGAAGATAAGGGATATAAACCAACAGGTCAAATAGTAGGATATTTATTATCAGGAGATCCAACTTATATTACAGCCCACGGCGGAGCTAGAAAACTAATTAGAACAGTTGATAGGGATAAAATCCTTGAAGAGTTACTAGAAGCATATATTAATGAGTAGAATAATGGGACTTGATGTCGGCGATAAAACAATTGGGGTTGCTCTAAGTGACCCTATGTTTTTGCTGGCACAAGCAAAAGAAACTATTAAAAGAAAAAAAGCAAGTTTAGATATACAAAGACTACTAGAAATCATTGATGAAAATGATGTCAACCTAATAGTTGTAGGTTTGCCTAAAAATATGAATAATACAATAGGACCTCAATCTATGAAGGTAATGAGTTTTGTAGATTTGTTAAAAAAACAAACTGATGTAGAAATTGTATATGAAGATGAGAGAATGACTACTATTCAATCAGAGTCAGTTCTGATAGATATGAAAGTCAGAAGAGAAAACCGCAAGCAGTATATAGACAAGATTGCGGCGACTTTTATATTGCAAACTTATTTGGATAGGAGAAAAAATGGATAAAATCATTTTACTTGACCAAGATAATAATGAAGTCGAATTTGAACTAATAGATACATTCGGAGTAGACGAGGCTAATTATGCAGCCTTAAAGCAAATTGACGATGATCTAATTCTTATGGTTGAGCTTATTGAAAGTGACGGAGAAGTTATATTCAAGGCTATAGAAGACCAAGATGAATTAGATGAAATAATTGCTTTATATGAAGATATGAAAGAAGATTTGGATGAATACTGATCAGATTAGAAAAATTTTTGAAGAAAATAATCAAAAGTTTACTAAACAAAGAGAAATAATCTTCAATGCACTTAAAAATTCAGAGGCAAAACATATTACCCCTGAAGAGTTGTTTTCATCAGTACACAAGGATCATAAGCAAGTAGGTATAGCAACTATTTATAGAACACTTAATATTTTTGAAGAGTTAGGAATTGTGAATAAACAAGAATTTACTGACCAGGCTTACACTTATGAACTTATAGATCCTAAAAATGATCACCACGATCATATAATATGTACTTCATGTGGAAAAATCATTGAAGAAGAATTTTTGTCAAAAGACGAAATAAAAGAATCATTAAAAGAGAAATATGATTTTGATCTTGATTATTATTCTTTAAGAATCTTTGGAACTTGCTCCGATTGTAAAAATACAAGGAGTAAAAATGCAAAATGACAAAAAATTAAGAATAATCCCTTTGGGGGGATTACAAGAAGTAGGTAAAAACTGTACTGTAGTAGAATATGGTAATGACATGATTATGATTGATTGCGGATTGACCTTTCCTGATGCAGAAATGTTGGGAGTTGATATCGTAATACCAGATTTTACTTATGTAGAAGAAAATAAAAAGAAATTGAAGGGTATATTTGTAACCCATGGTCACGAAGACCATATAGGTGCTATTCCATATTTCTTAAAAAATATAGATACAAATGTTTATTGTTCTAAGCTAACAAAAGGTTTATTGGAAAATAAATTCAAAGAGCATGGACTAAATCCAAATAAAATTAAGATGGTTAATGTAAATAACACTGTTAAAGCTGGTTCTTTATCATGTGAGTTTATTAGAGTTAGCCATTCTATTCCAGATGCTTGCTCCATTGCAGTTAAATCACCTGTAGGAACGGTTATATTTACTGGTGACTTTAAAATGGATTTTACACCAATTGATAATGATCCAACCGATATACAAAGATTAGCTGAACTTGGGAAAAAAGGAGTTCTAGCTCTATTTGCTGATAGTACAAATGTGGAAAGAGAAGGCTATTCAGTAAGTGAAAAAACCGTTGGTGATACATTTATACAAATATTTGGTAGAGCAAAATCTAGGATAATAGTAGCTACTTTTGCCTCAAACCTTCATAGAGTGCAACAAATTATTTACGCAGCTGAAAGATACAACAAAAAAGTAGCCCTATCAGGCCGCTCTATGTTAAATAACGTTAGGATTGCAAGCGACTTAGGATATTTAAAAATTAAAAATAATACTATAATTGATATGAAAAGTATTAAGAATTATGCTGACGATGAAATTGTAGTATTATCTACAGGTACTCAAGGCGAGCCACTATCTGCTCTTACAAGAATGGCAAACAGAGAACATAAACAAATAAACCTAAATGAAACTGATACAGTAATATTATCTTCATCAGCTATACCAGGCAATGAAATGGCAATAAATAATACAATAAATAACCTTACAAAAATAGGTTGCAAGATTATTTATTCATCTTTAGCAAAGGTTCATGCTTCTGGTCACGCTTGCCAAGAAGAAATTAAATTGATGTACCAATTGACAACACCTAAATATTTACTACCAGCCCACGGAGAAGTTAGACAGCTTCAAAAACATGCAGAAATAGCTGAAGATATGGGTCAACCTAAGGAAAATATCTTGATAGGTAAAAATGGTGATGTATATGAATTCACTAAAAAGTCTGGGACAATAAATGGTAGAGTACAGGCAGGAAATATCTTAGTAGATGGATCAGGCATTGGTGATGTTGGTAATATTGTACTAAAGGATAGAAAACACCTATCAGAAGATGGATTAATGGTTGTATCAATTACATTTGATAAACACACACAACAACTACTTGCTGGCCCTGAGATAGTATCTCGTGGTTTCGTATATGTAAAAGAAAATCAAGACATCATAGAGAATGCAAAAGATGTTGTAATAAGATCAATAAAAAGATGTGCTGACAAAGATATAAGAGCTATTAGCCAAATAAAATACAAGATAAGAGAAGACTTAAAATCCTATATTTATAATGAATTAGGTCGTGACCCTATGATTCTACCTGTAATATCAGAGCTTGAAACAAATGAGTCATATAAATAATGAATATGTATCATCATTTATAAACTTTTTATCAGAAGATATGGATTATCTCGAACTTAGAGAGTATGCAGATGCTAATAATGTGCCTATAATGAAAACTGAAACTAAGGAATTTCTAAAAACCTTAGTTTCAATATCAAAGCCTAAATCTATTTTAGAAATAGGTACAGCAATTGGCTATTCTTCTTTGGTATTTTCAAAATATTCTGATGCTGACATTACAACTATTGAATTATCTAGTGAAATGGCGAATATTGCAAAAGATAATTTCAAAAGATATGGTAAAACTATAAACTTAATAAATGATGATGCAGAAAAAGCCTTGACTACTTTAAATCAAGGCTTTGATTTTGTTTTCATAGATGCTAATAAATCAAATTATAAATTTTACTTCGATTATGTAGATAAATATCTACTAAATAAAGGTGGAATCATAGTTGCAGATAATATTTTATTTAGAGGCGAAGTATGTAATGATGATTTGATTGAAAAGAGAAAAATTACTATTGTAAAAAGATTGAGAAATTTTTTAGCATATATTACTAAAAGAGAAGATTATAAAACAAGTATCGTCCCAATTGGCGACGGACTAAGTATTAGTTATAAGGAGATACAATGACAACAAACAAAAAAGTAGAATTGCTTGCGCCCGCAGGGGATATGGAAAGATTAGAAACAGCAATAAAATTTGGAGCAAACGCAGTATTTTTAGCAGGGGATAGTTTTGGACTAAGAGCAAATGCCAAAAATTTTGATAAAGATGAATTAACAAAAGCTGTTAAACTTGCTCATGATAACAATGTAAGAGTACATGTTACTATGAATATATTACCGCACGATGATGACATGACTGGTCTTGTAGAATATCTTGAATTCTTGGATTCTATAAAGGTAGATGCTTTAATAATTTCAGATCCTGGTATTTTTTCTTTGGCTAAAAAGCATACTGATATTGATCTTCATATAAGTACGCAAGCATCAGTTACAAATTCTGCTACTGTTAAATTCTGGCATGATATGGGAGCTAAGAGAGTTATCTTAGCTAGGGAACTTTCTTTTGAAGAGATTAAAGAAGTAAAGAAAAACGCACCAGAAGATATGGAGATTGAATGCTTTATTCATGGAGCTATGTGCATATCATATTCAGGTAGATGCTTATTATCAAATTATATGACAGGTAGAGATGCTAACAGAGGTGACTGTGCACAATCTTGTAGGTGGAAATATTCTATACAAGAAGAGACAAGACCTGGAGAATATTATCCAATAGAAGAAGATGGCAAGGGTGGAACTTTCATAATGAATTCAAAAGATCTATGCTTGATAGATGAAATAGATAAATTAATAGAGGCAGGTATAGATAGCTTTAAAATCGAAGGAAGAATGAAAACAGCCTTTTATGTAGCTACAGTTATTAGAAGCTATAGGCAAGCTATTGATAGTTACTATTCTGGTACATTCAATGAAGAAGTTGCCAAAAAATATTATGATGAGATAACAAAGGCTAGCCACAGACACTTTACAAAAGCATTTTTCTATAACAAACCAGATTCAAGTGCTCAAATATATGAAAACTCATCATATATTAGAAATTATGATTTCATAGGTACAGTTTTAGATTACGACAAGGAAACAAAAATTGCGACTATTGAACAGAGAAATAGGTTCTTCTTAGGTGATAAGATTGAAATATTCTCTAACTCTCCAGACTTTTATGAATTAGAAATAGACAATATGAAAAATAAAAAAGGAGAGGATATAGAGGTTGCTAATCAACCTAAGGAAGAAATTTTCATAAAGATTGATCTTCCTCTAGAAAAAGGCGATATGTTGAGAAGAAAAATTGAAAAATAGATATTTTAAAAGCCCAAGGATAACCTTGGGCTTTTATGTAATTATTTATCTTCTGATGGATTCTCAGAAAAATCTGCTCTAGTTCTGCGTGATTCAGCGCCTACATTTGAATTTTCATCAGCTTCATCGCTAATGCTTCTTAGATTTTCTTGATCTGGTCCTAATTTTTTATCTAATGATTCGCCACCAGTTTCTTTATTCTCTTCTCTAACTTTTTTATCAAGTTCGTCATTCCCTCTGTATTGGTTATCATTAGTTATTTTTTTATCATCTGTCATAAAAATATATCCTCCTATGTTTTAATTTTACTTACAATTATATTATAACAGATATTAATAAAAATTTCACTAGTTATCGTTTGCAATAATATATTTTTTCCATATATTCTATGTATAAAATAAGATGCGTTGTAATATAATAACAAATTGGTATATTAATAAAGAAAAAGGTGGATATTATGAATAACAAAAAATTAAAAATGATAGTGGAATCCGTTGTTCCATCATATGGAACTGATCATTCTGCAGGGATAGATTTATACTCATATACTAAAGATGATATTGTTATAAAACCAGGAGAAACTGTAAAGGTACATACTGGAGTTAAAGTTGAGATTCCAGAAGGATATTTTGGAGGTGTTTATCCAAGATCATCTACTGGGGTTAAGAGGCAATTAATGTTAGCCAACACAATAGGAGTCATTGATTCTGATTATAGGGGAGAGATTATGGTTTTCTTCTACAATTATGGAAAAGAAAATCAAGTTATAAAAAGCGGTGACAGATTAGCCCAACTTGTAATTCAACCATACCAAAAATTTGACATAGAATTAGTTGATGAACTTGAAGATACAGCAAGAGGAGAGGAAGGATTCGGTTCAACCGGAAAATGAGTAAGAATAATTGGTCTAAAACTTTTAAAAAGAATAAATATAGAATATATCTAGGTTTAATTGGACTTTTAGTATTATTTATTTTATTAATATTTATAAAAAATGGGATATCTAATCATAGTCTAAAGAATTATGAGAATGATATATTAATTGTCAAAGATAACAATGATAATCAAAAGTCTTTTTCTCTAAAGGAACTAAGATCTTATAAGAATATAGATCAAAAAATAAGCTTAAATAATAATAGAGAAGAAGTGAATGTTTCAGGAGTGCCACTTGAACAATTATTAGGAGATCTATCGTACAATTTAGAAGAGTCACCAGAAATACTCGTTGAAGATTCTAATGGAAAGACTGAAACATTGCCAATGTCAGTTGCTCTTGAAGTAAATAGGATTCTCGTAGTATATAAAATCAATGGCAAAGCCAATAAGGATTACGATAAATCTTTGGGCTCTTTTACTTTAATTGATACAACAGATAAAAGTAAGGACTCGTGGATAAAAGACGCAAAGGTACTTAGTATCCAGTAAGTTATATGAATGGTTTTTATATAAAATCAAGTTAATAATGATTAAAGAATTTTGGGAGAGATTTAATCTCTCTTTTTTATTAGCTATTTTAGTTTGATAACTAATAGATTTATGCTATAATATATAGGCAATGTTTCTTGGGACCCATTGTAAAAAATATCAAGGAGTTTAATATGAAGAATAATTTAAATACCAATTATTTGGTAAAATCAGCGGTGGTAGCAGCTTTATATGCTGTACTTACTATAATGTTGCCTATGGCGTCTTATGGGCCTATACAGCTAAGATTCAGTGAAATCATGGTGCTGTTAGTGTTTTATAACAAAAGGTTTGTACCTGGTTTGGTTTTAGGATGCGCTATAGCAAACCTATTTTCACCTATGGCAGCCTTCGATGTAACTTTAGGCACCTTATCATCATTTATTGCTTTTGAGTTGATTAAAAGAACTAAAAATCTATTTATATCATCACTTTGGCCTGTTCTAATGGTAATAGTTCCAGCTTTAGGAACGTATTTTATACTAGATAATAGTATTTCTTTTTGGATAATGGCAGGACAATTTATGGCAAGCGAATTTGTTATGGTAAGTATTATTGGAGTTTTAGTATTTAAAATACTAGAAAAAAACGATGGTTTTATGAAATATATTTACGAATTTTAAAAGCTCCCTTCTATTTATTAAATAGAGGGGAGCTTATTATATTACTTTTATTTATTCTTTTCTTCTTGTTCTTGTTTTTTCTTAAATTCTTCTTTGGTTAAGATATCAACGATATTAACTTTTACTGCTTTAACATTTATACCAGTTAGGTTTTTAATTTCTGTCTTAATTGCTTTATCTAGATTTCTAAATACTTCTTCAGCTCTTTTTCCATACTCTAAGATAATTCCAGCTTCAACAACTGAATCCATATCTTTTTGACTGATTGAAATTCCACTAGTTGATTCAGAATCTGTAGAAAAAGTACTTGTGATGTTATCAAAGAATCCACGCTGAATATCTAAGACACCGTCAACTTTATCTACAACTTTTTTAGAGATTTTAGCTAGTACTTTATCACTAACTACATATTCACTAACTTCTCCAGCAAAATTTTCATTTTTATTTATTTCTGTCATAAAACATCTCCTTAATATTTATTGTTGTCATCCTTGTACTTTATGTATACCCACTTAATTATATTTTATTTAGTTTATCTATTATTTTTTCTATTTCTTCAATTTTATTTCTCAAGTCATCAGGATCTTCGTTATTAATGGAGTTATATAGACAATGCTTTAGATGAGCATGAAGAACTTCTTTATTTATATTTTTAAGTATTGATATTGATGCCATCAGTTGATTAGAGACATCTATACAGTACCTATCATTTTCAACCATTTTAATTAAACCGTCGATTTGTCCACCGACGGTTTTTAGTTTTCTGATAGTTTTATCTTTATCAGCTTGCATTATTTGTATTCGATTCCTTTGTATTCGTATCCAGCTTCTGAGATTGCTGCTTCGATTTCTTTTTCTTCTACTGATCCGAAGTAATCAACAACTGCCTCTTTGTCTTTTAGATTTACATTTACACTTTCAATGCCAGCCAATTTTTCTAGTGCTTCTGTAACGTGTTTAGCACAATTTTCACAGCTCATTCCTTCAACTTTAACTATCATTTTATTTAATTCGCTCATATTTTCCTCCATATTATTTATATTAGTATTTTTGCTATTAGCATAGTCGTCTTTAAACTTTCTGAGTCTTAGTGAATTAAGACAAACAAAGACAGATGACATACTCATAGCGAATGCTGCAAACATTGGATTTAATGTCAATCCAGTAGATGGATACAAAATCCCAGCAGCTAATGGTATTAGTATAATGTTATAGAAAAACGCCCAAAACAGATTTTCTTTGATGATTTTTATTGTCATTTGAGATAGCTTTATAGATTTTACTATATCAAGTAAAGAATCTTTAATTAAAACTATATCAGCAGAATCTATAGCAACATCGGTACCGCTTCCTATGGCAATCCCAATATCTGCTCTAGCTAGTGCTGGGGCGTCATTTATTCCATCACCGACCATTGTTACATTTTTACCCTCATTTTGAAGTTTTCTCACAACTTTTTCTTTATCTTGAGGTAGCACTTCTGCATATTTTTCATCTATATTTAAGTTTCTCCTAATAGATTCTGCAGTTTTCTCATTATCACCTGTTATCATAATTACCTTATAACCAAGTGACTTTAGCTCGTTTATTGCAAGTTTTGAATCCTCTTTGGCTTGGTCTTGAACAGCAATTAAACCAATTACTTGATTTTTATTGGCAAAGTACATGCATGTTTTTCCATCGGAAGAGTATTCGTTCGCTTTAACTTCAAAGTTTGAAATGTCAATATTGTTATCTCTAATTAGGTTTATATTTCCAGCAAAATATATATCACCGTTTAACTTAGCTTTGATACCTTTTCCAGTAATTGACTCAAATTCTTGACTCTCCGTGATAGGAATATTATTTTCATCTGCATATTCTGTTATTGCATTACTTAGTGGATGCTCTGAAGATTCTTCTAGACTTGCTGCTATAGAAATAAATTCTTTCTCATCCATACTAGTATATATATCTGTAACTACAGGTTTTCCTGCTGTAATCGTACCAGTTTTATCTAGCAATATAGCATCAGTTTTAGACAGATTTTCTAGACTCTCAGCACTTTTAAATAATAGGCCTAGTTCTGCAGACTTACCAGTAGATACCATTATAGCCATTGGTGTTGCAAGACCAAGTGCACATGGACATGATATAACTAATACAGCTATCATTAAATTTAAAGCAAATTCATAATCCTTAGTAAATATTGACCACAATACAAATGTTAGTATTGATATTGCTATTACAACCGGCACAAAAACAGCAGCTACTTTGTCAGCCATCATTGCTATAGGTGCTTTTGTGTCATTTGCTTCATTAACTAGGTTAATAATTTGAGAAATAGTTGTATCTTCTCCAACCTTACTAGCTTTAAATTTGAATGAACCATGTTTATTAATGGTAGCAGAAATAACTTCATCCCCAACCTCTTTGGATACAGGGATACTTTCTCCTGTGATTGAAGATTGATCTACAATTGTTTTTCCTTCTACTACGATTCCATCTACAGCTACAGTTTCACCTGGTCTAACAACTATAATATCACCTACATTAATTTCGCTAATATCAAGAGTAACTTCCTTGTTGTCTCTAATTACATTAGCTGTTTGTGGTGCAAGCTCCATCAAGTTTTTAAGAGATGATTTTGTTTCACCCTTACTTCTTGCTTCGAAATATTTACCTAGCGTAATTAGGGTTAAAATCGTAGCACTTGTTTCAAAATATATATTGTGTCTGTAGTGGTTTATTGTATCTAAATCACCGAGTCCTTGTGCGTGACTCATTCTCATTATGGCAAATATTCCAAATAGGGTAGCAGCACTGGATCCAAGAGCTACAAGTGTATCCATGTTAGGCGCTCTGTTTATTAACCCCTTAAATCCACTAACAAAGAATTTTCTGTTTACAAATATAACTGGTAATGCCAATAGAAATTGAACAAAAGCGTAATTAACAGCGCCATTAGATCCAATAAATAAACTAGGAATAGATAAACCTATCATAGGCCCCATTGCTAGATACATCAAAGGAATTAAGAAGGCAAAAGAAATCTTTAGTCTAGTTTTCGTAGACATTTCTTCTACTTCTTTTAAATCTTCCTTATTTTCATCTTTTGTCTTATTTTTTTTCAAACTTGCATGATAGCCAATGTTGTCAACAGCATTAATTATATCGTCATTAGTGATCTCACTAGGGTTATATTCAACAACCATAGATTCATTTATGAGGTTGACATTTACACTATCAACACCAAGTTTTTCCACAGCTTTTTGAACGTTAGCCTGACAAGCAGAACAAGTCATGCCGCTAACATCAAAACGTTCTTTCATATTACCTCCTTACACCCCTAGGGGGTATATGAAAATTATAGTATAAATAAATCTTCTGTCAAGTAAACAATCATAGAAAGAAATACTTTACAAGTTTATTTGTTAATGTTATATTATATTAAAGGAGTGAAAATGGAAAGACTAAAGATTAATTTTAAAGGTAGGGTACAAGGAGTCGGTTTTAGGTTCCAAGCCTTTAGAATAGCAAATAATCTTAATTTAACTGGCAACGTTAAAAATATGTACGATGGAAGTGTTGTAGTTCATGCCCAAGGTAAAAGACGCAATATAGATGCATTCATAGATGCAATAAAAAATGAAAGATTTATAAGAGTTGAATCTGTTGATATTATGAAATTAGAAGTGGATGATAACGAAAAATCTTTTGAAATTTTATATTGATATGGCATAATACTTTTTTTTGGTATATAGTAAAGCTATGAGATTAAAAAGTAAAATAGTAAAAAATATAGCAAAATTAATACGATCTTCATTAAGATTGACTAATCATAAGGCTACATCACTTCCTGGCTATGTCGCCTACAAGTTAGATAAGGATATTTTAGATGAACTGTCAAAAAATACAAAGTTTATTTTTGTGACAGGTACAAACGGAAAGACTATGACTACACATTTTCTCACAAATATCTTGAGACAACATTATGACTATGTCTATACCAATGATTCTGGATCAAATATGGTCCAAGGGATAATAACATCACTATTAGATAACCCTTCTAACAAAGAAACTGTAGCTGTCTTAGAAGTAGATGAAGCTAATTTAGTCAGAATTGGCAAATTCTTAAAAGCGGATTATGTAGTATTTACTAATATTTTCAGAGATCAAATGGATAGATTTGGAGAAATATATAATATTTTTGACAAAATCATGGAGGGAATGGAAACAATACCTGATGCTAAAATTATAGCAAACGGAGATCTTCCTATATTTGCTTATGAAAAAATGGATAGATACGATACATCTTATTATGCTATCAGAGATAAGGATAAGATTGTTGATGATTACACTCTAGATGCTGAAATGAATTCTGATGGTATCTTATGTCCTAAATGTAATAGTGTTCTTAAGTACAGGGTTGTTAATTATTCTTCTCTAGGAGATTTTTCTTGCCCGAATTGTGATTTCAAATCTAAGGATGTTGATTACACTATTGATACACTAGTTGAACTATCTAGTGGTTATTCTAGATTCATGATAGGAGATGAAGACTACGAAGTTAACGTGGGTGGTCTTTATAATGTATATAATGCATTAGCCGCAGCTGCTACTGCTAAAAAACTAGGTCTATCATACAGGGAAATTAGTGACGGTCTTAGGACTCAGAAAAATGTTTTTGGAAGGCAAGAAAATATTAATATTTCTGGTAAGAATGTGATAATAAATCTAGTTAAAAATCCAGCAGGATTAAACCAAATTATTGAACTTATGCTCTTAAACGAGAATAATGTAAGTCTTATTTGCCTTTTAAATGATAACTATGCTGATGGTCTTGATGTAAGCTGGATATATGATTCACACTACGAAAAGCTTAAAAATATGAATATTACCGATATATATGTATCTGGAAAAAGATCATTTGATATGAAAAGAAGACTTGAAATAGCTGAGATATATGATGGAGATATAGAAGAATTTGATTATGAAAAAGATATTGTTGATGTAATAAACAATTGTAAAAGTGACGAAGTTTATATTTTATCTACTTACACAGCTATGCTAAAACTTAGAGAGGTTCTTAAATTATCATGATCATTAATATAGCACATTTATATGGAAACTTACTTAATACGTATGGTGATGTAGGAAATGTTATGGCATTTTACCATGAAGCTAGAAAAAATAACTACGAAGTTAACACGGATATTATAAGTATTGGTGATGAGTTTGACCCCCAAAGATATGATTTTGTATTTTTTGGTGGAGGTCAAGATTATGAACAAAGTATCGTACAAAAGGATTTAATAAAAAAAAGAGATTCTTTAGTAGAATACATCGAAAATTATGGTATATTATTAGCTATATGTGGGGGTTATCAGCTATTGGGCCAGTATTATTATGATGCCCATAACGAAAAAATAGAGGGTCTAAAGATATTTGACCATTATACAATAAATCAAGAAAATAAAAATAGGTTTACTGGCAATATTAAAATAAAATCTAACTTAGATCCTAATGAAATATATACTGGATTTGAAAATCACGGAGGACAAACGTTTCTATCTGAAAATCAAAAACCTTTTGGAGAGGTTGTTGAAGGAAATGGTAACAATGGAAATGATTTGAGTGAAGGCTTCATTTATAAAAATACCATAGGTACATACCTTCATGGTCCTTTGCTAGCTAAAAATAAAAATTTGTGTGAAAGTCTATTTGATATTGTAAATAAGAGGAGAAGTAAATGAAAGAAAATAAATTAAGAAATAATGAAATTGATGAATTATTTGAAGCAGTATTAATGCTAGAAGATGTTGAGCAATGCTACGATTTCTTTACTGATATATGTACAGCTAGAGAAATTCAATCAATAGCTCAAAGATTACATGTTGCAAAACTTTTAAAAATTAGAAAAACATATAGTGTAATAGAAGAAGAAACCGGTGCTTCGACAGCCACAATTTCTAGAGTCAATAGATCATTAAACTATGGAGCAAACGGATACGATCTTGTACTAGAGAAGCTAATAGAAAAAAACCTAAAAGAAGAAAAAAACAAAGAGTGAGTATAACTTACTCTTTTATTTTTTGTGGTATAATGTCATAGATGGAAGGATGTGGAATATGAAGTTAGATAGTTTAAATAATATGCAAAAAAAGGCAGTACTTCATGATAAGGGACCTTTACTAGTTCTTGCTGGAGCAGGATCAGGAAAAACAAGAGTTCTAACAACAAGTATTGCCTATCTTATTGAAGAAAAAAATATAGATCCTAGAAATATCATAGCAATTACCTTTACTAATAAGGCTGCTAATGAGATGAAAGAAAGGATCTCTAACTTGTTAAATATGGATGTTTCACATCTATGGATAGGTACTTTTCACTCTATATGTGCTAGAATTCTGAGGATGAATATAGATAAAATTGGGTATGACAAAAACTTTACTATATACGATTCTAGTGACCAAAAAACATTAGTAAAAGAAATTATAAATGAATTAGGATTTAAGGAAGATATAACACCTAGAGAAGCTTTGAATGTAATATCTCAAGCTAAAAATAAATCCATGACACCGGATGAGTTTTTGCAATTAAATACATACTATACAAAGGGCGATTCATACTATGAAATATATAAGAAGTATGAAGAAAAAAAGTTTTATTATAATGCCCTTGATTTTGACGACTTGATAGACAAGGTCTTATACCTTTTTTCAAAAGATATAGAAACCCTAAAGTTTTACCAAGAAAAGTTCCAGTATGTCTTTGTTGATGAGTATCAAGATACGAATAATAGCCAATATGAGCTTATTAAATATTTTTCAGGTTTTCATAATAATATAACAGTTGTGGGCGATGCCGACCAATCTATCTACAGTTTTAGAGGAGCTGATATATCAAACATTTTGAACTTTGAAAAAGACTTTAAAGATGCGGATGTAATAAAACTTGAACAAAACTATAGATCTACGGATAAAATACTGGATACAGCAAATGTCCTTATAGAAAATAACAGTGAAAGAAAAGATAAAAATCTATGGACGGACAATAAAAATGGTTCAAGGCCAATATATAGATCAACTAATGTTGAAAGCGAAGAAGCCAAATTTGTTTTGGATAATATTAAGGAATTGACATATCAAGGGTATGATGCAAAAGACTTTGCAATACTATATAGAACAAACGCTCAGTCTAGGTCATTTGAAGAAATTCTTATGAAAAATCTTATAAATTATAAGGTTATAGGTGGTCTAAAATTCTATGACAGAAAAGAAATAAAAGATTTAGTTTCATACTTGAAGATAATAGTTAATCCTAAAGATGACTTAGCTTTAAAAAGAATTATAAATGAACCTAAAAGAGGTATAGGTAATAAATCTATTGCAGAGTTAGAAAGTATTTCATCTTTACACGAAATATCAATGCTTGACTTAATAAGATTAGTCGAGTTTAGGCCTCTATTAAATGATAGACTTAAGAAGTTAGCTGATAAATTTTATATGCCACTTAAGGACATATTCGACAATATAGAGAAATATAAGATAGTTGATTTAATAAATGAAGTCTTAGACAAGTCTGGTTATATAAAAATGCTTGAAACTTCATATTCTGTCGAAGATAGGTCTAGAATTGATAACATCAATGAGTTTATATCATCTGCAGCAGAGTATGAAGAGGAAAATCCAGATGATACTATTTTTGATTATTTGGAGAATTTATCTCTGCTATCTGATCTGGATAAGACAGAAGATAAAGATAATTCTGTTTCGCTAATGACTATGCATGCAGCAAAGGGCTTGGAGTTTCCTATAGTTTTCGTGGTTGGCTTGGATGAAGGACTATTTCCCGGAAAGAGAAGCATAGACGAGGGAAATGTAGAGGAAGAAAGAAGGTTATTTTATGTTGGAATAACCAGAGCTAGAGAAAAACTTTTTCTAACAAGTTCTAAGTCTAGGAGAAATTACGGCAAGCCTATTTTCTATAAGCCATCAAGATTTGTAGATGAAATAATCGACAAAGTTATCGTAGAGGAAGATTCTTCCTCATATGGATATACATCTAGAGAATATGAAAAAGCAATGGCTGAAGATTATATGCGTGAAAAAACAAGGCAGTCAGTTTTAAATAAAAAGTTGGTTAAAACAGATGCTAGCGACAGTGATTTCCAAGTTGGAGATAAGATTAGGCATAGTAAGTGGGGAATGGGAACTATAGTCCAAATAAAGGAACAAGATAAAGGTAATGAGCTTGTTGTTGCTTTTGATAAAAAAGGATTGAAGAAACTAAATCAGGACTATGCACCAATAGAAAAGGTTTAAAATGGATATTAGAGAAGAAATCAATAAGCTAATCGAAGAAATTAATAGACTAAATTATCATTATTATACTTTGGATGAACCCTTGGTCTCAGATGGTGAATACGATGAGATTTATGATAGACTAGTTAAGCTAGAAGGTAAGACTGGATATATAAATGAAAATTCTCCTACACAAAAAGTTGGTGGAGAAGTTTTAGAAAAGTTTGAGAAACATTTTCATATAACAAAACTTTTATCTCAAGATAAGGCTCAAACATATGATAAACTTGAGGATTGGATAAATAGAGCTAATAGATTAAGAAAAGATTACAATAATAGTCATGATGAACAACTGGAAGAGCTCACCTTTATAATGGAGTATAAGTTTGATGGGTTGACCGTAAATCTAACCTATGATGATGGCGTTCTGGTTAATGCTGCAACTAGAGGCAACGGAACAGTTGGAGAAGAAATATCAGCTCAAGTAAATACAATCAAATCAATACCTAAGCGAATAGAAGAAAAATCTTTACTTGAAATCCAAGGTGAAGCTCTAATGCCATTAAGTGAGCTTAAAAAATATAATGAAAATAATGAAGTGCAGCTTAAAAACGCAAGAAATGCAGCAGCAGGTGCTTTAAGAAATTTGAATCCTAGAGAAACAGCTAAAAGAAATCTGACAGCATATTTTTATTCTATACCAACTAATAATCTTGACTTCAAAAGTGAAGAAGAAATGTTAGAATTTCTAAAAAAACAAGGATTACAAACTCATTCTTACCATAAAAAGGTTAACAATTTAGATGAAATAATATCTGAACTTGAAAGAATTAAAGAAGAAAGAACGACATTAGATATTTTAACTGATGGAGTTGTTATAAAAATAAATGACAAAAAAACTCAAGAAGTTCTTGGAACTACCAACAAATTTCCTCGATGGTCTATTGCTTATAAATATGAAGCGGAAGAATTCACAACGACTCTTAAAGAAGTTGTATGGAATGTTGGAAGGACTGGAAAAGTTACGCCAAGCGCAATTCTTGAACCAGTTGACTTTTCAGGAGTGACAGTTACTAGAGCTACCCTAAATAATTACGATGACATATTAAGAAAAAAAGTAAAGATTGGTTCAAAGGTATTTATTAGAAGGTCTAACGATGTAATACCTGAAATATTGGGAGTTGTTGATGAGGATCAACCCGAAACCTTAGAAATAGAAAAACCAAAGCATTGTCCATACTGTGGAAGCGAGCTTATTGAGGGAAATGTTCATATAATTTGTCCTAATTCTATATCTTGTAAACCTCAGCTACTTGCAAGAATGGAGCACTTTGCTTCAAGAAATGCAATGGATATCGAAGGTCTATCTGAAAAAACCATAAGTCAATTGATGGACTCGCTCGATATAAATGAAATAGATGATATCTACGATTTGACTTACGATATGCTAATTAATCTCGATAGATTTGGCGACAAAAAAACCAAGAATCTCCTAAATGCTATTGAAGCTAGTAAAAAAGTAGACCTTCATAATTTTATATATGCTATCGGTATACCTAATGTAGGAGAACGAACATCAAGAGATTTAGCGAATAAGTTTAAAAGTTTTGATAGACTTAGACAAGCAAAGGAAGATGAGCTTGTAGATGTTGAAGACATAGGTGAAATTACTGCACAAAATATAATCGAATATTTTAATGATCCTAATATTAAAAGGTCAATAGATATTTTATTAGAAAAAGGTATAGAAATTTTTAATCCAAAAGAAGATAATAATAGTAATGGTTTAGAAGGTACGACTTTTGTAATTACAGGAACTATAGATAATTACAAGAGAGATGATATTAAAAACCTAATTGAAAAAAATGCTGGTAAAGTTACTGGCTCCGTATCAAAGAATACTGACTATGTTTTATGTGGAGATAAGGCTGGATCAAAAAAGGACAAGGCTCTTAATCTAGGTATTGAAATATACGAAGATGATAAACTTTACGAGTTTTTAGAGAAATTAGAAGGGAAGAAAAATGGATAACAAAGAAGTAGAAAAAATATATAGACTTTCTAATCTTAGTCTTGAAGGAAAAGATGTGGAAGTGATATCTAAAAAATTTAATACTGTTATTGACTTCATCGAAGATATATTTACTGTGGATACTGATAAAGTTAATATGACTGAAATACTACCAAACCACAAAGCAGTTTTTAGAAAAGATGTGGCTATTGATTCAGTGAGCCGTGAAAAAGCATTAGAAAATGCAAAAGATACTGAATTTGGTTACTTTAGACTTGATTGGAAATTGTAGGAGCTATAATGAATATTGAAAATCTAATAGATGAATATAAAAAAGGTAATTTAAGTGTAGAAGATCATATTAAATCTACAATAGATAAAATTGAAGCTGATACTTTGAATGCTTATATTAGCGTTGATGGTGATGGCGCTATAAATAAAGCTAGAGAACTTGATCAAAAACTTAAAAATGGAGAAAAACTAGGGAAATTATTTGGTATTCCTGTTGTAGTTAAGGATAATATATCCTACGATCAAATGAGGATGACTTGTGCTTCAAAAATGTTAGAAGATTTTACTCCTATTTTTAATGCTACAGTAGTTGAAAATCTTATTAAAGAAGATGCTATAATTGTAGCTAAATCAAACATGGACGAATTTGCAATGGGTGGTAGAGGCGAAAGTTCATATTTTGGTCCAACAAAAAACCCACTTGATGAATCAAGAGCACCAGGTGGATCCTCATCAGGTTCAGCAGTAGCTGTTGCCAAAGATGATGTTTTAATTTCACTAGGAACTGATACAGGTGGATCAGTTAGATGTCCTGCATCATACTGTAATATAATCGGATATAAGCCTACTTACTCACTTATGAGTAGGTCTGGAGTAGTATCTATGGCAAATACTCTGGACCAAGTGTCATTATTTGCTAAAAATATCGCAGATATAAGGGTATTAGCAAACACAACTTCATCACCTGACCCTAAAGATATGACATCTATTCTAGAAAACTATGATTACAAATATGAAGATTATGATTTTAAAGGTAAAAAAATCGGTTATATAAATACATCTTCAAATTTATATAAGGGAATTGAAGATACAGTTGGAAAGGACTATGAAAAAGCTCTAAATCAATTAAAAGAACTAGGTGCTGAGTTAGAAGAAGTTAAGTTAGAATACGCAAAATATGCAAATCCTGTATATAATGTAGTTATGAACTCAGAAGTATCATCAAACATGAGTAGGTTTGATGGAGTGCGATTCGGATACCAAGCAGATAAATATGAAAATGTAGAGGAACTATTTGTAAAATCTAGATCAGAGGGACTTGGAGAAGAAGTGCAAAGAAGAATAGCTCTTGGAACTATGTATTTATCAGCTAACGATGATCAAAAAATATATAAAAAAGGTCTAAAAATAAGAAGCCTAATAAGAAATGAATTAGAAGATCTATTTAAAGAATATGATTTTATCATTACCCCAACAACAACAAATCTTGCACCAAAACTTGGTGAAGCTAATGATGATCCATTGAGCGATTTTAGATCAGATGGATTTAATGTAATAGTTAATTTGGCTGGTATGTGCGGAATATCATTACCAGTTAGAAGAGGACTTTCTGGTTCTGTTCAGCTTATAGCAGATAGGTTTGAGGATAATAATTTATTAAATGCAAGTGAAAAATTTTTAAGGAGTATAAATGAAAACTAAAACAATAATAGGATTAGAAATTCACGTGGAAATGGCCACTGATACTAAAATGTTTTGCTCCTGCAAAAATGAGTTCGGTGCCGTTCCTAACACTAATGTATGTCCAGTATGCTTGGGTCATCCAGGTGCTTTACCACAAATGAATGAAAAGGCAGTAGAGCTTGCAGTAAGGGCTGGTTTAGCTTTTAATTGTGATATTGGAAATGATCAAAAAATGGATAGAAAGAAATATTTTTATCCTGATCTTGTAAAGGGATATCAGATAACCCAATTTGATAAGCCATATGCTACAAATGGGTTTATAGAGCTAGAATCAGGCAAAAAGATTAGAATAACTGAAATTCATATGGAAGAAGATACTGGAAAATCTAATCATGATGAGAAAAACGCAACTCTAATGGACTATAATAGATCAGGTGTACCTTTGATTGAAATTGTAAGTGAACCAGATTTATCATCTCCTGACGAAGCTAGAGAGTATGTAGAAACTTTAGCTTCTACATTAAGATTCTTAGGTGTTTCTGATTGTATAATGGCACAAGGATCAATGCGTGTTGATGTAAATATAAACTTAGAGAATCTTGATAACGGTGAAAGAACTGCCATAGCTGAGATTAAAAACATTAACTCTATAAAAGCTATAGAAAATGCCCTAAGCTATGAAGTTGAAAGACAGGTTAACTTACTTAAACAAGGAGATCTTGGAGTTAAGGAAACAAGAAGATGGGATGATGAAAAACTTGAAACAATTCACATGAGAAATAAGGAAGTGGGTAACGACTATAGGTTCTCAGTTGATGGCGATATCCCTCTAATTGAACTTAGCGATGAATTTATCGAAAATATAAGAAAAAATCTTCCTGAACTACCAAAAGATAAAGAGAAAAGATACATCGATAATCTAAAACTTAGCCAATATGATGCAAATCTTCTAGCTAATGATAGAGAACTTGCTAAACTTTTCGAAGATACTAACAAAATTGTAGATGATCCAAATACATGTGCAAATTGGATTTTATCTGAACTATCAAGAAGACTAAATGAGTTTGAACAAACTCCTTCAGATATGAATTTGTCTACTGAGAATTTTGCTAAGTTAATAATATTAGCTAAAGACAACAAAATAAATAATAATGTCGCTAAAAAGCTACTTAGAGAAATATATGAAACAAATGAAGATCCTCAAAAGATAGCTGAGGGAAGAAACTTACTTCAAATATCAGATTCATCTTATCTAGAAGAAATTGTAGAAGAAGTTTTAAAAGAAAATCCTGAATCAATTGAGGACATCAAGGCAGGTAAAGATAGAGCCTTTGGATTCTTAGTAGGTCAATCAATGAAGAAAACTAAGGGTAAAGGAAATCCACAAGAAATTAATAAACTATTAAGAGAGAAGATTGGAGAGTAGGGAGTGGTGATTGCACCACTCTCTTTTTTTAAAATATGAAGATATTAATAAAAAACACAAAATTATTAAGTATGGAAGATGAAAATATCACCACAACTAATATTTATATAAAGGACGATAAAATATATAAAATTGGTTACTTAGATGATTTTCCAGCTGATAAAATAATAGATGGTGAAGGATACATTACAATGCCAGGTCTAATAAATGCTCATACTCATGTAGCTATGACATTATTTAGAAACTATGGACCTGAAACAGACCTGATGACATGGCTCAATGATTATATTTGGCCATTGGAAGATAAATTAGTAGCAAACGATGTGTACAATGCCTCAAAGCTAGCTATACTTGAGATGATAAAATCAGGTACCACTGCCTTTGCTGATATGTACTTTTTCTGTGAGGAAACTGTAAAGGCAGCACTTGATGTAGGAATGAGAGCACAAATATCAAGAGGTTTATCTATACCAGATCTTGGATTTGAAAAAATAATGGAGAACTTAGAACTAGCAAACAAATATAAAGGTAATAATTTAATAGACATAGGATTTGGACCTCATGCAATATATACCACAGATATAGATTATCTACGAAAAGTATCAGATTATGCTCAAAAGTATGATTTGCCAATACATATACATCTTTCTGAAACTAAAACAGAAAATGACCAATGTTATAAAAAATATAAAATGAGTCCAACTAAAGTATTTGAAAAATCTGGTATATTTAAAAATAAAACTATTGCAGCCCATGGTATATATTTATCAGATGAAGACCTTGATATTATAAAAGAAAACAATGTCAGCATAGTACACAATCCTAACAGCAATATGAAATTATCTTCTGGATTTTTGGATGTTAGTAGGTTGATTGATAAGGGAATAAATGTATGTCTAGGTACTGATTCTGCATCAAGCAATAATAAATTGTCTATGCTTAGAGAAATTGAAAATGCTATTTTAGTATCAAAACTTTTCTCTTCTAGACCTTTATCATGTTTTGAAATTATTAAAATGGCAACCATAAATGGAGCTTGTGCCTTAGGAATATATGATAAAGTAGGACTAGTAAAAGAAGGTTATAATGCAGATTTAATTATGATTGATATAAATAATATAAATCATAGTCCTACTAATGAACTACTATCATCTATATGTTTTTCTACTTATGAAAATGATATAAAAAATGTAATAATTAATGGAAATATAGTATACGAAAATGGCGAATTTTTAAATATAGATGAAAAAGAATTAGTTAATAACGTCGATCATACTTTTAATAATCTTAGGAATAGAGAATGATAGGCATTGATATATTAGATGTTAGAAGACTGAAAGCTAAGGATCAAAATTTCATAAAAAGAGTATTTTCTACAGATGAAATTACTTATGCTGAAAAAAAAGGTAATTATTTCCAAACTCTAGCTGGGATATATGCAGCTAAAGAAGCAGCTATTAAAGCATACAGTTTTTCACTATCTTATATTATAAAAAATAGAATAGAAATGAGACATTCTAAAAATAAACCCGCTTTATACCTAGATGGTTTATTTTTAAGCGAAGATATTAGTATAAGCCACGATGGAAATTTTGCCATTGCTGTTTGTAACAGGCAAAATCATAATTTAATTTCAGATAATAAGTTTAAACAAATGATGCCTAAAAGAGATAGTGATAGTCATAAGGGCGATTATGGTAGAATTGCAATACTAGGTGGTAGTGAGGGAATGAGTGGTTCTGTCTATCTTTCATCCTTAGCAGCATTACGATCAGGAGCAGGACTTGTTTATATAATATGCCCTAAGTCAATAAGTACAGTTCTTCAAATAAAGTGTAATGAGCAAATAATTCTTCCTGTAAATTCACCTAATTTTATCTTTAACAAATTAGATTTAGCTAATATTTATAAGTATTTAGAAGGCAAGGATGTTTTAGCTATAGGTCCAGGAATGGGGAGAGATAATTCACTAAATTTATTTATATCTGGCATTTTAAATAGATTTAGTGGTAAAATAATTATAGATGCGGATGGATTAAATGCAATTAGCTTAAATAAGGAAATTTTACATAATAATAAGAATATTGTACTAACTCCGCATCTTAAAGAATTTGAAAGACTAATAGGCTTACCTATTTCAACTATAAATGAGGACAGATGCTACTATGCTAAGAAGTTTGCAAAAAAATATAAGGTGATTTTAGTTTTGAAATCAGAAAAAACTATAGTTACAGATGGTGATAGGGTATATATAAATGAAATAGGAAATCCAGGTATGGCTACAGCAGGCAGCGGTGATGTTTTAACAGGAGTAATTTCTAGCTTTTTAAAAAGATTAGATTCGTATGATGCATCATGTTTAGGTGTTTACATACATTCACTAGCTGGAGATATTGCATCCTATAAGTTGAGTGAAGACTCGTTAATAGCATCAGATATAGTAAATAATTTATATGAGGCTACAAAACTTTTGAGGTAAATATGTTAACTAATTATATCGAAATAGATATTGACAAAATTATAAATAATATAGAAAAAGTTAAAAGCATGAATAACCAAACACCAATTTGTGCAGTTGTTAAGGCAAATGCTTATGGACTGGGTGCTGTGCCAATTGCTACATACATAGAAGATTATGTCTCATATTTTGCAGTTGCTAGATATTCTGAAGCTAAAGCATTGAGACTATCAGGCATAAAAAAACCTATTTTAATATTAGGATACGTTAGCCTAGAAGAAGCTATAAAATGTGCTGAATATGATATAGATATCTGTATATTTGATATGGATTATACATTTGAAATTGATAAGGCTTTGAATAAAAAACTTAATGGACATTTAGCTATTGATACAGGTCACACTCGACTAGGATTTAGAAATTATGAGACTCAGAAAATTTTATCTTTAAAGAATTTAAAAAATATTAGAATTAGAGGTGCTTTTACGCATTATGCAACTGCTGATGAAGAAGATACATCTTATTCTAAGTTACAAACAAAGTTATTTGAAGAGACGATAGCTAAGGTAAGAGATGAGTTAAACATTGAAAATGTCCATATAGCAAATTCCGCAGCTGGTATTAGTTTCGACGTAAGGTCAGATATGATTAGACTTGGAATTTCTATGTATGGAATATATCCATCTGATTATTTAAAAGAAACTTCTAGCATTGATCTTGAAAAAGCATTCAGATTTATGTCAAGGATTGCTTTTGTAAAAGATGTTAAAAAAGGAACTCCTATTAGTTACGGTAGAACTTTCTATACTGAAAAAGACATGAAAATTGCCACAGTTCCTATAGGATATGCAGATGGTTACTTTAGAGCATTTTCTAATATAGGAGAGGTTCTTGTAAACGGAGAAAATGCAAGAGTTTGTGGCAGAGTATGTATGGACCAAATGATGATTGATGTAAGTAATATCGAATGTAAAATTGGCGATGAGGTTGAAATATATTCTGATATTTATAAAGAAGCTAATAAGATTGATACGATCGCTTATGAATTGATGACATCATTTGATATGAGATTAGAAAGAGTTTACAAGAAAGATGGAAAAGTTGTTAAAGTAGATGATTACATAGGAGAAATTTATGAAGATTAAAAGGGGGGATCTGTTTTATGCCGATTTATCTCCTGTTGTTGGAAGTGAACAAGGGGGAGTAAGACCTGTAATAATTGTCCAAAATAATGTAGGTAATAAATACTCTCCTACAATTATAGTTGCACCAGTAACTAGCCAATTAAATAAGGCTAAACTTCCTACTCATGTAAAACTTAAGGGTAATGAATTTGGATTGCCTAAAAATAGTGTAGCTTTGATGGAGCAACTAAGGACTATAGACAAAAAGAGACTTAGGGAAAAAATCGGTAGTTTTAATCACGATGTTATGGTAAAAATTGATGAAGCTATGGCGATATCCTTAGATTTAGTAGTTAATTAAAGATTACATATAAAAAGACTTTCTATGTTGTTATAGAAAGTCTTTTAAATTACTTATTTTGATCTTCAACAATCATTCTGGCAAGTACATCTGGATTACCACAACCTGTGGTTAAGACTAAATCATTTTTTTCAATATCTTTATAAATATAATCTCTGGCATCCTCGAATTCACCAATGTATTTGGCATTTATTCCCTTTTTGGTTAATGCATCTACCACATCTTTAGAGTGAATAGTAGAATCGAATTTTTCTCTTGCTGCGTAGATATCTGTTACTATTACTTCATCAGCTGAATCAAAACAATTTAGAAAATCGTTGAATAGAGTTTTAGTTCGGCTATAAGTGTGTGGTTGCCAAACGCATATAAGTTTCCCCTTAGTGTGTTCAGCTAAGGCATCCAAGGTTACTTGAATTTCAGATGGATGATGACCATAATCAGTCATTATAGTAGCATCATCTACAAAACCAATTATTTGCATTCTTCTATCTAAACCAGTGTATTTCACCAAGTTATTCTTGATAGATTCAACAGGTATGCCGTTTTCATAAGTAGATATTATGGATGCCATAGCGTTGTTTATGTTGTGTCTTCCAATAACACCAAGTTCGAAGTGTTCGATAGATCCATCTGGAAATCTTAAATCAAAGTTAGGTCTTCCAACCTCATCGAATTTGATGTTTATAGCATTGTAATCAGCATCTTCATTTTCTTGAGCATAGGTTATTAATCTACCTTTAACTGAATCAAATATGAGTTTATTATTTTCTTCATTTAGGTTTGTTATAGTAAGCGAATTTTCATCTTGGTTAGATAAATATTCTTTGAAAGTATTAACTATATCGTTTAAATCTTTGTAATAATCAAGATGGTCTTCATCAATATTAAGGACAATTACAGTTTGTGGATAGTAGTATCTAATGTTACCCTTATATTCGCAGGCTTCAGTTACTAGATAATCTTCACTACCAACACGAACATTACCTTTCATCTCGTCTAACTCTCCACCTAAAAGTATAGTAGCATCTACATCAGAATGCATAAGAATCTTTGAAATCATAGATGTAGTGGTAGATTTGCCATGAGATCCTGATACTGCAATTGAATTCTTATAATTTCTCATAAGTGCACCCAAAAATACTCCTCTTGTAACTACAGGACAACCGACATTTTTAGCGGCTATTAATTCTTCATTATCATCAAGAATTGCATCAGTATACACAACAAGATCAGGATTAGTTATATTTTCTTTTCTTTGACCTATGTAAATTTTGGCACCTATTTCTCTAAGATGATTGATTATTTTACTTTCTGATCTATCAGATCCTGATACTTTATATCCTTTTGAAATTAATAATTGGGCAAGCCCGCTCATGGATATACCACCAATACCAATAAAATGTATATATTTATAATCATGTTTATCTAAATTAAATTTAAACATAAATGCTCCTTAACTTTTTTTCTTATGTTTTATTTAACATTATTATACCATATTTAAACAAACAAATATGTCAAGTAACTTTATAATATTGATTAGAATTAAGCTAAAAGTATACTATAAATGAAGGAGTTTATATGAAATTTGTAATAGGAAATGACCATGGTGGTCTAGATTTGGTAGAAGTTGTAAAGGAAGAATTAGAGTCTCTTGGACATGAGGTAATCCATGTAGGTGCCTACGAAAATAAATCTGTTGACTATAGTGATTTTGCAAAAAAAGCTTGTCAAGAAATCCTAGACAAGAATGCTGATTTGGGGATTTTAATTTGTGGTACTGGATTAGGAATGAGTATTTCTGCAAATAAAATAAAAGGAATACGTGCAGCTTGTGTTTCTGAAGCATTTTCCGCCAGAATGAGCAGAGCTCATAACAATGCAAATGTACTTTGCATGGGAGCAAGAGTTATTGGAAGCGAAACTTGCAAGATGATAGTTGATGAGTTTGCTAAAACGGAATTTGAAGGCGGCAGACATCAAAGAAGAGTAGATAAAATTAGTGCTATAGAGGAAAACTTAAATTAAGTTTTATAATTCTATCAAAAATGTTATTATATAAGTTGAGATTAAATTTAAAGGAGTTTAAATGACAATACCTACACCACATATTTCAGCAACTAGTGCTGATCAAATAGCTAAGACAGTATTGATGCCAGGAGATCCTTTGAGAGCAAAATTTATTGCGGACAATTTTTTGACAGATGTTGAAGAATTTACCAATACTAGAGGAATGCTTGGATTTACTGGATATTATAATGGAAAAAGAGTTTCAGTAATGGGCAGCGGCATGGGAATACCATCAGCTATGATTTATTATAATGAGTTATTCGCTTTCTATGACGTTGATACAATTATTAGGGTTGGAACAGCAGGAAGTATGCAAAAAAATGTTAAACTTCATGATATAGTGATAGCAAACTCAGCGTGTTCAGAATCTTCAATAAATGACAACTTATTTGGAAATGTACATTTCTCACCAACACCTGACTTTGATTTGCTGTTAAAAGCATACGAAACATCAAATAAACTAGGATATACAACTCATTGTGGACAAGTTCACTCATCTGATCAATTCTATAATGATATGCCTAAAGAAGTATTTGAAAATCTTCAAAAATATGGCGTTTTATGTGTAGAAATGGAATCCTATGGACTTTTCATGGCAGCAAGAAAACACGGCAAAAAGGGCCTAGGTATATTTACTATAAGTGACTCTTTGGTAGAAAACGTTGCTGATAGTGCAGAAAACAGACAAAATTCATATACAAACATGATGAAACTTGCCTTAGAAGTAGCTCCGGAATAAACTATGTTAAAAGTTATAATAATGGCAGCTGGTGAAGGTACAAGGATGAAATCCAACATTTCTAAGGTCCTTCACAAAATTAATAATAAAGAAATAGTAAGATATGTATATGATGCAAGTAAGATCAAAGATTCAAAAACTATTATAATTTCTGGTAAAAACACAAAAATAATTCAAGAAATGTTTGACAATGATATAGTTATTGAACAAAAAATTGGAGAAGAATACCCATATGGCACAGGATATGCGGTTTCGCTTGCAACTGATTATATAGAAGATGAAGATGATGTACTGGTCTTAAATGGTGATATACCTCTTATAAATAAAGAATCTTTGGAAAGTTTTGTCAAAAGCCACAAGGAAAGTGATAGCGGTGTATCTGTGCTATCAACAAAAGTATCTAATCCTAGCGGTTATGGCAGAATAATAAGATCATCTGATGGAGAATTTCTAAAAATCACAGAACATAGAGATTTATCTGATGATGAGCTTGATATTGATGAAATTAATACCGGTATTTATATTTTTAAAGGTAGAGAATTGAAAGAAGCTCTAAAAAATATAAAAACTGACAACGATCAAAATGAACTTTATCTTACTGATTGTATATCAATAATAGCAAATGCTGGAAAGAAAGCCAGTGCATTTGTAAACCCTAATCCTAGTTTATTTTATGGTATTAATAACAAGAAAGAATTAGCTGATGCTAGCAAAATAATTAGAAAAAGAATCAACGACAAATTCATGTTAGATGGTGTTATAATCGAGACACCTGATATAGTAACTATAGATCCTAACGTTAAGATAGGAAGTGATACAGTATTGTCAGGAAATATTAAGATTTTAGGAAATACTGTAATAGGTAGTAATTGTGTTCTTGAAGGTTCTTGTAGGATTGAGAATTCAATTATACATGACAATGTGAAAATTGATAATTCAGTTATTGAAGATTCCGTGATGGAAGAATCGGGTGATATTGGTCCATTCTCACACCTAAGACCTAAAGCAAAACTTGGGAAAAATGTCCATATAGGTAACTTCGTAGAAGTGAAAAACGCAAGTTTAGGAGATGGAACAAAGGCAGGACATCTGGCATATATTGGCGACGCAGATCTTGGAAAAAATATAAATATTGGCTGCGGCGTGATTTTTGTCAATTATGATGGTAAATTTAAACATAGGTCTACTGTTGGAGATGATGCATTCATAGGATCAAACTCTAATATAGTTGCACCTGTAAATATTGCTGACGAAAGCTATGTTGCAGCAGGTTCTACAATCACAAAAGATATTAGTGAAGGTGAGTTATCAATAGAGCGTGCTGAGCAAAAGAATATCGCTGGTTATGTTGAAAAGAAGAAAAAAAGAGATAAAGAAAAAATAAAGGAGAAGAAATGACATCTAACTGTAATGGTGGCTCATACATCCAAAGAGGAGAATTGAAACTACTTTCAGGTAATTCTAATAGAGCATTAGCTGAAAGCGTTGCAAAATATCTTGGTGTAGAATTAGGGAAAGCAGATATCGAAAAATTCCAAGATGGTGAAATATCTGTAAAAATTAATGAATCAATTAGAGGAAAAGATGTATATATAATGCAACCAACATCAAATCCAACTAATGATAACTTGATGGAACTGTTAATTTTAATTGACGCATGTAGAAGAGCATCAGCTGGATATATTAACGCTATAGTTCCTTACTATGGATATGCCAGACAAGATAGAAAAACTAGAGGCCGTGAACCCATAACAGCAAAACTTGTTGCAAATTTGTTGACAACAGCTGGAGCAGATAGAGTTATTACAATGGATCTTCATGCAGGTCAAATCCAAGGATATTTCGATATACCTGTTGATCATTTTTCAGCTATTAGACATCTATCAACACACTTTAAAGATATTGCTTATGATAAACCAGATGACTTCGTTGTAGTAAGTCCTGACTTAGGTGGGGTTAGAAGAGCTAGAGAATTTGCAGATTACTTAAAATTACCTATAGCTATAATTGAAAAAAGAAGACCAAAACCAAATGTATCAGAAGTAATGTCTGTAATTGGTGATTTCAAAGGTAAACATGCAATAATTGTTGATGATATGATTGATACAGCTGGTACCATTACTAATGCTGGAGAATTCTTGATAAATAACGGTGCAAAAGATGTATATCTTGTAGCTACTCATGGTGTATTTAGTGGTAATGCAATTGAAAGAATTAACAAATCAAACGTTAAAGAAGTAGTAGTTACAGATACAATTGCTCTACCAGAAGAAAAGAAAATAGATAAGATTACACAAATGTCAATAGCTCCACTTTTATCTGAGGCAATTCATAGAATAAATACTTACGAATCTATAAGCGGTTTATTTGTGGATGGTAGATAGATGTATTGTATTGTAGGATTAGGTAATCCTGGATTAAAATACGAAAATACTAGACATAACGCAGGTTTTTTGACAATAGATTATTTAGCTAATAAATTTGGGATCGACGTTAAGAAGTCAAAATTTAAGTCACTTTACGGCCAGGGAGTAATCTCTGGCCAAAAAGTAATGCTTGTAAAACCCCAAACCTATATGAATAATTCTGGAGAAGCTGTTAGAGAAATTAAAAATTTTTATAAATTTGATATAGATAAATTAATAGTAATATATGATGATATTGATATTGAATTTGGAACTATCAGAATTAGGAAAAAAGGTTCAGCTGGAACACACAATGGAATGAAATCTATAATATACCAAATTCAAGATGATAAATTTCCTAGAATAAAAATTGCAGTAGGCAAAAAGCCAGAGTATATGGATCTTGCTAATTTTGTTCTAAGCGGTTTTACAGAAAAAGAAGCCGAGGTTATAAGAGAAGAGATAAAACTTGCTGCTGATTCAATTGAAACTATGATTGAATCCAGCATTGACATGTCTATGAATAAGTTTAATTCAGTAAAACTATTGGAAGATAATTAATGGATGATATATTAAAAAATATAAATTCTTTAAAGCAAGTCGAAGAAATTGAACATTATATAGATGATTACTCACCTATATACTTATCAGGACTAACTGATGGATTTAAACCTCATTTAGTCCTTACTTTGTTTAAGAAGTTTAACGAAACTTGTCTAGTGATTGCTGAAAACGAAAAAAAAGCAGAAGATTACGTTAATGATATCAATGGTATTTGCGAAGATTCGGCCATTTACTACCCGAATTTAGATATTAATTTTTACAATATAAAAGCTGTTGATAATGAAAACCTTTCACAGAGAATAAACGTTCTAACTAAATTATCCAAAAGTGAAAAATATATTATAATAACATCTCTAGATGCTATCACCAATAAGCTAACGACTTTAGACGAATTTAACAATGGGTTTGTTAAAATACAAGATGAAGATGTGATTGATGTTAATTACTTTATTCAAAAACTTATAAGTTTAAGTTATAACCCAACTAATCTTGTTGAGAGTAAAGGTGATTTCGCAAAAAGAGGATCAATTATAGATTTTTGGCCAGTTCACTATGACAATCCTATTAGGTTAGAGTTATTTGATGACGAGGTAGATTCTATAAGGTTTTTTGATAAGGATAGTCAGAGGACCTTAGAAATTATATCTGAGGTTGAAGTTGGTCCTGTAAGCGAACTGATTTATAGTAATGAAGATTATAATAAAGTAATTGATAACATTGATAAAGATATATCTTCTACAAAAAAGAATGGTGATTCAAACACACAGAAATTTATTAATAAGTATAAGCAGATAATCTCATACATTAAAGACAGTATGTATGTTGCAAACAAAGATCTTATAAATGCATATAGGAATTGTAATTATGATAATTTCTTAGATTACCTTCCGAAAAATTCATTGATATTTTTTGATGATGTAACTAGGTTAATAGATAATTATGAAAAAACTACCGAAAGTTTCATAGAAGATTTAACCTTACAAATGGAAAATGGTGAAGTAAGTAAAAACTTTGAGAATGTAAGAATTCCTATAGAAAATATCTATAACGGATTGGAAGAGTTTAGATTACTAAATCTAACATCAATTTTAAAAAAATCTAAAAAATTTAATCCCAAAAAGATTATTGAAATAAAGTCAATTGAATCTGAAAATTTCAATAGAAAAATTGATTTTTTTATAAACAGAACTATAGAATTAGCTGATAGAGGATCTAAAATATTGGTGCTATCATCTAATGAAAAAACTCGAGATCAATTGTATGAAGCATATATTGAGAAAGACTATTTTAAAGTTTCAAAAACTGATCATGAAGCTGATTTTTCAATAAATCCTATTAAAATAAGTGAAAAATCGAGTTCAAATGGTTACTATATACCTGCTTTGGACTTTTATGTATTTACCCATAAAGAGATATATGGAAATGTAAGAAAAAGCAAGGCAAGGAATTCTAAGAAAAAGACATCATCTAGGGATATAATAAATTATTCTGATCTTGAAATTGGGGATTATGTAGTTCATGAAAATAATGGTATAGGCTTATATAAAGGTTTAGAAAAAATCGAAGTAAATAATACGGAGAAAGATTTTGTTGTTATCGAGTACAGAGGCACAGACAAACTATTTGTTCCTGTAGATCAAATGAATCTGGTAAGCAAATATATCGGTAGCAGGGGAGAAAGTCCAAAATTATCTTCTCTAGGAACGCCAACATGGCAAAAAGCTAAGGCGAGAGCGAAAAAAGCTGTCGACGAGATAGCAGATGACCTTGTTAAACTTTATGCCGAAAGATCAAAAATTAAGGGTCATGCTTTTTCAAAAGACACAGCTTGGCAAAATGATTTTGAAAACTCATTTCCTTTTGAGGAAACCTATTCCCAAATAAGATCTATAAATGAAATTAAATCTGATATGGAATCAGATAAACCTATGGATAGATTGTTGTGTGGTGATGTTGGATATGGCAAAACTGAAGTAGCAATTAGGGCTGCTTTTAAAGCTATAATGGATGGTTATCAAGTCGCTTTCTTGGTACCAACTACAATTCTTGCTAATCAACATTATGAGACTATTAGAAAAAGATTTGCGAAGTTTCCGGTAAATGTACAGATGCTATCAAGGTTTAATTCAAAGAACAAGAATGATCTAATAATAAAAGACCTAAAGGCGGGAAAAGTTGATTTGGTCATTGGAACACATAGGCTTTTATCTAAAGATGTATCCTACAGAAAACTGGGTTTACTCATAATCGATGAAGAACAGAGATTTGGTGTGAAACATAAAGAACAGCTAAAAGAATTCAAGTCATCTTTGGATGTATTGACTTTATCAGCTACACCGATTCCTAGAACCTTACAAATGTCTTTATCAGGTATAAGAGATCTATCAACACTTGATGAGCCACCAGAAGAAAGAATGCCTGTTAATACTTATGTGATTGAATATGATAATTCAATTATAAAACAAGCTATAGAAAGAGAGATTTCTAGAGGCGGACAAGTCTATTTTGTATATAACAGAGTAAACGATATAGAGAAATTATACAACCATATAAAAGACCTAGTTCCTGAGTCTACAGTTGCTATAATCCATGGTAAAGTAAGCCCTAAGCAAATTGAAAAAACTATGCTTGAGTTTATTGATGGTGAAATTGATGTATTATTATCAACCACAATCATAGAAACAGGTATGGATATATCAAATGTTAACACAATGATTATTTATGATTCAGACATGATGGGACTAAGCCAGCTTTATCAACTTAAGGGTAGAATTGGGAGAGGCAATAGGTCCTCATATGCTTATTTCACCTATAGAACTGGAAAAATATTAACAGATATAAGTGAGAAGAGATTAAAATCTATAAGAGACTTTTCTGATTTTGGTTCTGGCTATAAAATCGCAATGAAAGACCTTGAACTAAGAGGAGCTGGCAATCTTTTAGGAGAAAGTCAGAGCGGACATGTAGAGGCTATAGGATATGATTTATATGTCAAATTTCTTCAAGAGGCAGTTGAAAAAGCAAGTGGTAAGGAAATAACAATCAAAGATAAAGAAGATATTTATATAGACATTAAGGTAGATGGATATATCCCTAGTTTCTATATCGAAGATCAATCCCAAAAAATCGAGATTTATAAAAGAATTGCACTTATACAGGATGATGACGATTATAATGAATTGGTTGGAGACTTAATTGACGTATATGGTGATATACCAGTTATGGTAGATAATTTAATGTATATTTCTATGATAAAAGCTTTAGCAGATGAACTGAAATTTAGTGAAATTCGTGAAAAAAAGGGTAATGTGAACATATATTTCAAAGATAAAGATAAATTTAGCTTTGAAGAATTAGCTGAGATTAATGAAACGTTTGAGGGAGATATGTCTCTTGACCTTTCAACTAAACCAGCCTTTATGATTCCAGTATCTAAAACTAAATTAATGGATACTTATGAATTATTGAAAATTATTAAGAAAGTAAGGAGTAAACAATGAAAAACAAAATTATACCAGTAATGCTTATGGCATCACTTTTATTTGCAGGATGCAGTTCGAACAATAATAGTGATAAGGCGGATACTAACAAAACTGAACAAACTGAACAAGCAGATAAGAAATCATCAGAAAAATTAGATGACAAAACTGTTGCTATAGTAGACGGTGAAAAAATCAGCAAAGATGATTATAAATCTGAACTTAGTTTCTATGCGTCTATGTTAGCTAGTCAACAACAACTTAAAAATTCAATCGTAACTATGATGGTTCAAGATAAGCTAATTGCTAATGACATCAAGAAAAATGATATTAAAGTTGATGATAAAGAAGTTGAAGATGCATTGATGCAATCTGTTCAAAATTTTGGTGGTCAAGAAAACTTTGATAAAACTTTAGATGACTACAATATGGAACTTGATAAATTTAAGGAAACATTAAAAAAAGATTTAATGTATAAAAAACATAGAGAATGGTTCGATGAAAATAACAAAGTAACAGATGATGAAATTAAAAAATACTTCGAAGATAACAAAGATGAGTTTGCCAAGGTGGATGCATCTCACATATTAGTTGAAGATGAACAAACAGCAAATGATATAAAATCTAGACTTGACAATGGTGAAGACTTCGCAAGCCTTGCAAAAGAATACTCAAAAGATACCGCCAGTGCACAAAATGGTGGTGCTTTAGGAGCATTTGCTAAGGGACAAATGGTTAAAGAATTTGAAGATGCAGCATTTTCTATGAAAGAGGGAGAAATAAGCGCTCCTGTAAAATCTCAATTTGGATATCACATCATTAAAGTAAATTCTATCAAAGATTCATTTGAAGATTCAAAAGAAGAAATTACCAAAAAAATCAAAGATCAAAAATATGCAGATTACATCAAAAAATTACACGAAGAATCAAATGTTGTAACAGATCAAACAACAGATGAAGCTACTGATGAGGACAAGAAAGAATCAGAAACTGAAATAAAAACAGAAGATAAAAAAGCTGAGTCTAACGATCAAGATGCTAAAGAAAATAACGATGAAGAATCTAAGGGCGATAACAAATAAGCTAATCTTTTATACTATTTTAGCAGTTTTAGTACTTACTGGATGCAAAAGATCGTCAAATAATACTGACGCTGTTGCCACTGTCGATGGTAAAGAAATTAGTAGCAAGGACTATTCCAAGGAATTAAAATTCTATCAAAGTTACTATAGTAAGCTTTATGGAGATAATTACTTATCTGAGAAGAATAAAAATGGTTTAACTAATGGCGAAATATTAAGAAAAGAACTATTAGATTCTATGATAAAAGATAAAATAATGTTATCAGATTTGGAGAAAAACAAAATAAAGCTTGATGATAACAATGTCATAAAGCTAACCAATGATTTAAAGAAATCTATGAATGGTGAAGATTCCCTAGGAGCTAATGTTGACGCTTTGAATGCCAATGGTAATTTGTTCAATGAAATTATATTTAACGATTCCATTAGAAAATCTCATTACGAAATGTTTGTTTCAAAACAAAGTGTAAGAGATTCTGATGTTTTAGACTTCTATAAAAAGAATAAAAAATATCAAAAAATGTATAAGTATAATCTCATCGTATTTGATGATGAAAATGAAGCTAAAAATATCAAAAAAAACATTACCAACGCAAGGAAATTCAATGAATATCTTAATAAAAGTGTCAGAAACTATGATATAGTTAATTCAGAGTTTGTATATTCAGATGATGAAGTGTTAAAAGCATCTAAATTAACAGAAAAAAATAGACCTAGTGATGTTTTTAAATACTATGGTAAATACATCATAGCTATGATCAACTCATATAACGAAAATGAAAATGAGTTACTTATGAATGCAAAAAGTGTTTATCAAAAAAAGGCTTATGAAGATTATCTAAATAAATTAATAAAGTCTAGTAAAATAAAGGTGTATATCTAGACAAAGCTTGAAATTAATTTATTTCATATGTATAATCTATCTTAGAGTTAAACAGAATTATATTGATTTATAGGAGGAAATATGAATAAATCAGAATTATTAATTAATATTTCAGAAAAAAGTGGACTTAAAAAAAGCGAATCAGAAAAAGCTTTAAATGCATTTTTAGAAACTGTAACTGAAGCACTAATTGAAGGTGAAAAAGTTCAATTAGTTGGTTTTGGTACTTTTGAAGTAAGAGATAGAAAAGCTAGAGAAGGTAGAAACCCAAGAAAACCTGAAGAAGTAATTCAAATCCCAGCTTCTAAAGCTCCAGTATTTAAAGCGGGTAAAACTCTTAAAGAAGCTGTTAATAAATAATTTATAATTTAGAAAATAAAAACCGGTCTTGAAATAAAGAACCGGTTTTTTAATTATTTAATTTCTTTTAATTCATCCATATAACTTAAAGAAGTATCTATTGTTACTGTTTTAAAATCTGTGTAATATACCATTCCAGGTTTTGCACCTTTAGGTTTGTTGACATTTTTCTTTTTTGTATAGTCTATATCAATTTTAGTTCCTATATTAACTGAAGAATTAACTGCTGCAAGATAAGCTGCAAGAATGATATCATCTTCTTTTACATCTTCATTTCTTAGGACAACATGACTTCCAGGATGATCTTTTATATGAAACCAATAATCATCTTTGTTAGCTAATTTTAATGTTATATAATCATTTTGCTTACTATTTTTGCCAACGTATATATCACATTCATTCTTTGTTCTATAGTGATATGGTTTAGATTTTCTTGATGATTTTTTCTTTTTATTAGACTTTCTTTTTATAATGTTATATTCTTCAAGTTCTGTTCTAATATCCTCCAAATCATCAATGCTAGAAGAACGTGTGATAAAATCTTTTGTTTGCTCAAGGTAGTATAGTAAATCTTTTTGTTTAGGCAAATCTTTTATTGCGTAATCATAAGAAGATTTAAGTTTTTTAGATCTAGCATAAGCATTGTCTACATTTTCCCAAGAACTTTTTTTAGGATCTATATCTATAACTCTTTCTGTGTTATTATTGTAATAGTCAAGAACAGTTACGCTATTATCTCCTTTATTTATCTTATATATATTTGCAGCTAGTAAATCTCCTACCTTTTTAAATTTATCTATAGTTTGTTTTTGATCTAAATTTGATTCAAGAATTTTTATTTTTTTATTAATTGATTTAATATTAGAATCAATCTTTTTTCTTAGGTCCGTTTTCTTTTGATTTAACCTATCATTAGTCTTGTTAGTTTTGTAGAATAATTCAATTGATTCGCTCATAGATTTAAACTCTTCTTTTTCAAAGTTTAGATGCTTAAATTCTATTGTGTGATAATCTTTAATTTTTATATTGTTTTTATATACGAAACTTGAGAGTTTGTTTTTAAGAATATTTTCCCTAAGAACAAAAAGCTCATTATTTAGAACTTCTTTTTCACTCTCACTAACTAAGCCCCAGTTAATTCTTTCATCTATTCCAGCTCTATATATTAATTCCTTACCAACTGATGGAGAAAATCCAGTGTAGTTTTCATGGAATATTTTATAAGGAACTTGTGTGTCAGCTAATCTCTGGTCTAAATATTTTATATCTTTTACAAAGTCATCCCTGCTGATATCAATCTTATTGTCCTCTATAAAATCATATGTTAAAGAAGGAAGTATTTGCCTAACTGATGACATTTTATAATTTACTCTTTTGATAGAGTCTATTATTTTAAAATCATCATCAACTAATATTATATTTGAATATTTTCCCATGATTTCTATGATAAGTTTTTTAGAAGTATCATAACCCATTTCATCAATAGAAGAAATTGAAAAAATGATAACTCTATCTAGTCCCTTCTGGTTAATGTCAATAATTTTACCTTGATTTATATGTTTTCTAAGAACCATACAAAAATTAGGTGGAACGTCAGGATTTTCATACTTAATATTTGTAATATTTATTCTAGCTTCGTTATTATTTGCACTTAATAAAAGCTTGTAGCTATTTCCCATTGAATATATATTAAAAACTATGTCGTTCTTGGAAGGTTGACTTATTTTTTGAATCTTTCCTCCAAGTAGCTTTTCTTTTAGTTCGTTAGTTATTTTTCGTGTAACTATTCCATCATAGCTCATACAATCACCTCTTTAGCATTATACAATTAATTTTACATACTTGAAGTAAAATAGTCTTAAAAGTAGAATAACTATAATGAGGGGGCGGAATGAAAAAGGGATTTTTATTAGTAATATCAGGTCCATCTGGTGTAGGAAAGGGTACAGTTCTACATGATCTAATGAATACACAGACCAATCTAGTTTATTCTGTATCAGCTACTACAAGAAAGAAACGTGAAGGCGAAATTGAAGGTGTTAGTTATTTTTATAAAAGCCATGACGAATTTGAGAAAATGATTGAGGAAGATAAGTTCTTAGAATATGCTCATGTTCACAATAACTATTATGGTACTCCAAAAGATTTCGTGGAAAATAAAATTAATGAAGGAAAAATTGTAATATTAGAAATAGATGTACAAGGAGCTCTAAATATCAAGAAAAATACTGATAATGGGGTCTTTATTTTTTTGGCGCCGCCTTCTCTTACTGAATTGAAAAATAGAATCGTAGGTCGTGGGACAGAAACTGATGAAGATATTAGAATCAGAATGCATAACGCTAGAAAAGAACTAGAATATATTAAAGATTATGATTATTTGGTAGTAAATGACCACTTAAACTCGGCTATTACGTCTGTAAATGAAATAATAAATGCAGAAAAACATAGGGTATTTAGAGAAAGTGAAATTGATTTTAAGGAGAGTGAAGATGAATAATCCATCATTTAAAAAATTAGGTGAAATAAGTCCAAGTAGATATGAGATTTGCATGATGTGTGCAAAAAGAGCTAGAAGAATTGTCAATGGATCCGCAGCTTTAACAAAAGAGTTAGAAGCTAAACCTGTTACTCAAGCTCTACACGAAATAATAGAAGAAAAAGTCACTAAAAAATGATAGATGGAAAAAATATACTTATTGGTGTTTGTGGGGGCATAGCCTCATATAAAATTTTAGATTTATGTTCTAGATTAAAGAAGAAAGATGTAAATCTAAAGATTATTATGACTCCTTCAGCCTGTCAATTTGTAAAGCCACTTAGTTTTGAAACCATGGGCAAGTGTAAAGTATACACAGATTTGTTCGAAGGTAGCCACGAGAGTGTACATCACATAGATTTACCTAAGTGGGCGGATGTCTTTTTAATTGCACCAGCGAGTGCTAATACTATTGCAAAAATGGCTAATGGTATTGCAGATAATTTCTTGTTATCATCATATTTGGCTTGTGATAAGGATGTAATCATTGCTCCTTCTATGAACACTAATATGCTAAAGAACAAAGCTACATCAAAGAATATTGAGACATTAGTTGATTTTGGAGTAAAAGTAATAAAACCAGAACCAGGACTTTTAGCATGTAATACTGTTGGTGATGGCAGATTGGAAGAACCAGAAAAGATAGTTGAATATCTAGAAGACTATTTTACAAAGAAAGACTTAGTTGGAAAAAAAGTAATAATAAGCGCTGGTCCTACTGTAGAACCTATTGATTTCGTAAGATATATAACTAATAAGTCAAGCGGTAAAATGGGATACAATATAGCAAGAGCTGCAAAAAGAAGAGGCGCAGAAGTCATTCTAGTTTCAGGACCTGTCAATCCAATCGAAATTGATGGCATTAAAAGAATAGAAGTACGCACGAACAAAGAAATGAAAGAAGCTATAGAAAGAGATTTTTCTGATGCAGATGCACTTATAATGTCTGCAGCTCCAGTAGATTACAGAGTAGAAAATCCTAGCGATAGAAAAATTAAGAAAAATGGAAACAATCTAACTTTGGATTTAATAGAAAACAACGATATAATCAAGCACTTTGCAAATGTAAAAACAAATCAAACAATCATAGGCTTTGCTGCAGAAACAGATGATTTAATTGAAAATGCTACAACTAAGCTTAAAAGCAAGAATCTAGACTACATAGTTGCGAATGACTTGACTAAATGGGGTGCTGGATTTAACGTCGACACAAATGTAGCTTCAATAATATCAAAAGACGGTATTAAGAAGCTTGATCTTATGCCAAAAGAAGATTTGGCAAATGAAATTTTAGATTTACTAAGGTGATGATTTGTACGCAAAAGTAATTATTGATAGCAATAGTAGATTTTTAGATAGGAGCTTTACATATAAAGCACCTGATAAATTTTTAGATAATATACAAACAGCTACTAGAGTTTTAGTTCCTTTTGGTAAGGGTGATAAGACAGTAGTAGCTTTTGTATACGAACTTGTAGAAGAAGTTGACACATCTTACACTATAAAAGAGATAATTGAGATAATTGATGATAGAAAGCTAATTTCAGATGAGTTAATGGATTTAGCTTTTTTTATGTCTAAAAGATATATGTCTCCTATAAAAACAAGCTTAAAACAGGTTATGCCGCCAACTAGAGTAAAAGACATTAAAATATTTTACGAAAATATAAGTGATAAATCTGATGAATTTTTAGATTACTTAAATAAAAAAAGAGAACTAAGTGAGGTATCTAAGAAATTTAAAGATTATAAGCAAAAGTTAGACTATTATCTGGATAATAATTTAATAAAGCAGACCTTTGATATAAAATCTAGTCAAAGAGTTTCTTATGAAAAGATAGCAAATTTAAATGATAACATTAATATAAAACTTAGTTCAAATGCTAAAAAGCAGATGGAAATAGTTAATTACCTAAAAGAAAATGGTAGCACTAATATTAAAAAATTATTATCAGAAACAAAATCAAGTAAGTCAAGTTTAGATTCTCTAGAAGAAAAATCTCTTGTTTTTATTACGAAAATTGAAAAAAGTAAGGAAATAAACTTTGCAAAAAGTTATTATAAGAAATTCGATTTAAATGATGAACAAGAAAAAGCATTCAATTTAATAAATGAAGATAGACAAGGAAAATTCCTGTTATATGGGGTAACGGGTAGCGGAAAGACAGAAATTTTCCTCCAAGTTGTAGAAGAAATACTAAAAGAGGGAAAGCAAGCTATAATTTTAGTACCTGAAATTTCCCTAACTCCTCAAACAATAGAAAGGTTTAGGGGTAGGTTTAATGAAAAAATAGCAATCTTTCATTCGAATTTGACTCCTAAAGAAAAGTTTAATCAATGGAGAATGATAAATAATGGCGAGGTAAATATAGCTATTGGTGCAAGATCTGCTATATTTGCGCCTTTTAAAAATCTTGGAATCATAATTATTGATGAGGAACACGACCAATCTTATATATCATCGATGGATCCAAAATTCCACACAGCAGAAATAGCTAAGAAAAGAGCTGACTATAATTCTTGTAATCTGATTTTAGCATCTGCAACTCCATCTATAACAAGCATGCAAGATGTAAATAAAGGTGAGCTTAAACTTATAAAACTTGAAAACAGGGTTAACAATAAGATGCCTAAGGTAGAAATAGTGGATATGAAAGATGAATTAAAAGCATCAAACTATTCGATGATATCTAGGAGGCTTTTTAATGAAATAAGCTACAACCTAGAAAATTCTGAGCAAACAATTTTGTTTTTAAATAAAGTAGGGCATGATTCATTTACTTTTTGTAGGTCATGTGGTCATGTTATAAAATGTGATGCTTGCGATGTTGCGATGACTTACCATAAACATATTGATCGACTAGTTTGTCACTATTGTGGTAGAACATATAAGCAACCTAAGATTTGTCCTGTTTGTCATTCTAAGAAAATTAAGGAATTTGGGGCAGGTACAGAAAAGTTAGAAGAAGAAATTAGAAGATTGTTTCCTAAGGCTAACATAATGAGAATGGATTCAATAACAGCCACTAACAAAGAAAGCTACTTTAAAATGTATGAAGGAATGAAATCAAATACAATTGATATACTGATCGGCACACAAATGGTCGCTAAGGGTTTAGACTTTAAAAATGTATCTCTTGTAGGAATCGTATCTGCAGATCTAAGCCTTAATGTTGGAGATTTCAAGGCAAATGAAACAACCTTTCAGCTTCTAACCCAAGTATCTGGTAGGGCAGGAAGAGATAAGTTAGATGGTAGAGTGATAATTCAAAGTTATAAGCCAAACAATTTTGTAATCCAATCTGCTAAGAATAACGATTATAATTCTTTTTATAATCATGAATTGAATTTAAGAAAATCTTTTAATTATCCTCCATATAAAAATATTATTACTATTAAAATTATAAATGAATCACGCTCAAAAACAATAAATGTTTCTAAAAAACTTCATAATGAACTAATTGATAAAATATATAGCGACAATGTTGATATAATTGGACCAAATCCGTGCAAAATATCAAGAATTAATAATAAGTTTAGGTATAATATACTTATAAAAGTTGGAGATTGCGATTTAGATAATGTTTTAAATAAAATAACTGAAATTAGAAAAGAATATATAAACTTATACAAAGATACGAGCTTTATACCTGCACTTAACCCTGTAAATATAAATTAGGAGGAAATATGTTTGATTTTTTTAAGAAAAAGAAAAAAGATGATGAAATAAAAAAAGAAGATGAAAAAGTAGAACTATCGGAAGATGAAGTCATTGAAAGTGATATCGAAGAAAGTAACGAAAATACTTCTAAACTGCTTGATGAATCATTAGATGGTGTAGAAGATAATTTAGAAGAAGATAATAATACAATAAAAGAACCTGAAGATATAAGCTCAGTAGATGATAAGAATAAAAATACAGATGAAAATGTTGGTTTTTTTTCTAAAATAAAAAATGGATTGACAAAAACAAGGGATAGTTTTACTAGCAATCTTAAGAATTTATTTACTAGAAATGTAAAAATTGACGATGATTTATATGATGAATTAGAAGAAATATTAATTTCTGCTGATATAGGGATGACATCAACTGTTGAGATTGTAGACCAATTGAGAGAAGAAATCAAAAAGAGAAATATTAAAAATTCTGAAGATATATATCCTGTTCTAAAAGAAATAATGATAGAGAAATTGGATGAGAATAATTTAAACAATGAACTAAATATTAAAGATAATGAGCTATCTATTATTTTGGTTATAGGAGTAAACGGAGTAGGAAAGACAACAACAATTGGTAAACTTGCAAATAGTTTAAAAAACGAAGGAAAATCTATAATGCTTGCAGCAGCAGATACCTTCAGAGCTGCAGCTATAGAACAATTAGGTGAATGGGCTGACAGATCTGATATTGAGATGGTAGCACACCAAGAGGGTTCTGATCCATCAGCTGTAATATTTGACGCTATAAAATCTGCTAAATCTAAAAACGTCGATGTTTTAATTTGTGATACAGCAGGTAGACTTCATAACAAGAAAAACCTGATGAAAGAATTAGAAAAGATCAACAAAACTATAGATACTCATGCAAAGAATGCAAATAGAGATAACCTTCTAATATTAGATGCTACTACAGGACAAAATGCTGTAAGCCAATTAAGAGAGTTTAAAAATGTTACAGATATAAGCGGATTAATCCTTACCAAGCTTGATGGAACTGCTAAAGGCGGAGTAATATTTCCGCTTCAAGTAGAGCTAAAAGTTCCTGTAAAATATATAGGTGTTGGAGAAGGTGTTAATGATTTAGAACATTTTGATTCAGAAAGTTTTGTAGAAGCAATGTTTTAAGCTTGAAATGTAGCGTATTAAATGGTATTATAAACTAGTACTACGAATAAACACATCCTTGGATGAAGATTTCGTTGCCTTTTTAGGTTATATCTTCAGTCGAAGAGGGTGGAAGAAATAAACGGAGGTAATATTTATGGCAGTAGTTTCAATGAAAAAATTATTAGAAGCAGGCGTTCACTTTGGACACCAAACTAGAAGATGGAACCCTAAGATGGCTAAATACATCTTCACTGAAAGAAATGGTATTTATATCATCGACTTACAAAAAACAGCTATCCAAATAGAAGAAGCTTATAAAGAAGTTCGTGATATAGTTGCTGATGGCGGAAGAGTTCTATTTGTAGGAACTAAAAAACAAGCTCAAGATTCTATTGAACAAGAAGCTAAAAGATGTGGACAATTCTACGTTTCTCACAGATGGTTAGGTGGAATGTTAACTAATTTTGGTACAATTAGACAATCAATAGAAAAACTTAAGAAATATGAAGCTATGGAAGAAGATGGCACATTTGATCTTCTACCTAAGAAAGAAGTTCTTCAATATCAAAAAGAAATGGATAGATTAGAAAAGAACCTTGGTGGTATCAAAGAAATGGAACAACTACCAGATGTACTTTTCGTTGTTGACCCAGGTGAAGAAGAAATAGCAGTTCATGAAGCTAAAATTCTAGGTATTCCAGTAATAGCAATAGTTGATACTAACTGTGATCCAGACAAGGTAGATGTTGCTATCCCAGGAAATGATGATGCTATAAGAGCCGTAAAATTAATAACTTCAGTTATGGCTGATGCAGTAGTAGAAGCAAATCAAGGTAGCCAATTCGATGGATCAGAAGAAGATTTTGTTGAAGATGAAACAGACGAAGAAGAAGAGGTTCAACAATCAGAAGAAGAAGTTTCTGACGATGAAATAAAAGAAGCTACAGAAGAGTTAAAGTCACAATCACTTGAAGAATCAGAAGAAAATTAAGGAGATGTAAATGGCTATTAGTGCAAAATTAGTTAAAGAATTAAGAGAAAGAACTGCAGCAGGAATGATGGACTGTAAAAAAGCTCTAGAAGAAGCTAATGGTGATATAGACCAAGCCCAAAAAATCCTTAAAGAAAAAGGACAAGCTACTCTTGATAAAAAATCTGGAAGAGTTGCAGCTGAAGGTGTTATTGGATCTTACATTCACAATGATAAAATTGGTGTAATGGTAGAGATTAATACAGAAACAGATTTCTCAGCAAATACTGATACAGTTAAAAACTTTGCAAAAGATATAGCTATGCATATTGCAGCTGTAAATCCACTTTTTATTTCTGAAGAAGATGCTGATGAAACTGTAGTGGCTGAACAAAAAGAAATCCTTGTAAATCAAGCTATTAATGAAGCTAATGACAACATGCCAGAAGATAAGAAAAAAATGATTGCTGAAAAGAAAGTTGAAGGAAGAATGAAAAAATGGTTCTCTGAAGTTTGCTTACTAGATCAACCATTCGTTAAAAACCCTGACATTTCTATAGAGGAATATCTAAGAAACACAGCAAATGATGTTGGAGAAAACATACAAATTAGAAGATTTGCAAGATTTGAAGTAGGCGAAGGAATCGAAAAGAAAGAAGAAGATTTCGCAGCTGAAGTTCAAAGCCAAATGAATATGTAATATTTTAAAGAGAGCACTAAGCTCTCTTTTTTATTATAAATATAGTTTTTGGGTATATATTGAAGGATAACTAATATAGCAACTTAAATATTATATGAAAGGAATATTATGACTATAAAAAACAATGCCAAAGAATTAATAGGTAATACACCTCTATTAAAGCTAGAATCATTAAAAAAAGATGGTAGAGCTGATATATATGTTAAGGTTGAGAAAAATAACGTAGCGGGTTCTATAAAAGATAGAATTGCTCTATACATGATTGAAGAAGCTGAGAAAAATGGTGATTTAAAAGAAGGTGGAACAATAGTAGAACCAACTAGTGGAAACACAGGAGTTGCTTTGGCCGCCTTGGCAGCTGCAAAAGGTTATAAGTTAATTTTAACTATGCCTGCTTCTATGAGTATAGAAAGAGCAAAACTTGCTATGGCATATGGTGCAGAGGTTATTAGAACTACAGAAAATGCTCTACAAGGTGCTTATGATAAAGCAAAAGAATTATCTGATGAAAAGGGCTATTTCTTCCCAGACCAATTTTCTAATCCTGCCAATATAAAAGCACATTACGAAACCACAGGACCAGAAATACTAGAAGAATTAACTCCAGATGCCTTTATAGCAGGAGTTGGTACTGGTGGTACTATTACAGGTACAGGAAAGAGATTAAAAGAGAATAATGAAAACACTAAAATATATGCTATAGAACCAAAAGAAAGTCCACTTCTTTCTGGAGGAAAAGCTGGTAGCCATAAAATACAAGGTATCGGAGGCAACTTTGTACCAAAGAACTTAGATTTTGAAATAGTCGACGGTATAGTTGATGTTGCTTCAGATGACGCTATTGCAATGAGTAGACAACTAGCAAACAATGAAGGTCTAGCAGTCGGAATTTCATCAGGAGCAAATGTGTGCGGTGCAATAGAAATAGCAGATAAATTAGGCGAAGGGAAATCAGTGGTAACTGTACTACCAGATACTGGAGAAAGATACTTATCTACTGAATTATATGACAATGAACAGTTATAAAAAATATAAAGAAGAGCTTATAGAAAATGCCTTAAAAAGAGACCCTGCTTTAAAAAGCAGGGAAGAGGCTGCTCTCTTCTCTCCAGGAATTAGAGCTTTATTAAATCATTGGTACGCACATAAACTATTTCTAGATGGTAGCCTATATGAAGCTCAAGAAATGTCCTATAAATCAAGAATAGAAACAGGGATAGAGATTCATCCTGGTGCCAAGATAGGAAGAAGATGTTACATAGATCATGGTATGGGCGTTGTAATAGGTGAAACAGCTGAAGTAGGTGATGACTGTTTGATATATCATTCTGTTACTCTAGGTGCAGTTTCTGACAAACAAGGAAAAAGACATCCAACTGTAGGAAATAATGTCATGCTTGGAGCAGGTGCTGTTCTGTTAGGTGATATAAGAGTTGGTAATAATGTAAAAATAGGAGCAAATTCAGTAGTTCTATCAGATATTCCAGATGATACTACAGCTGTTGGCGCTCCAGCTAAGATTATTTATAGGAAGTAAACATCTACTTCCTTTTTTAATTAGTTAATAGATTTGCTATAAAATTGCTTTCATATTTTAGTATAAATATAAAAATATGGTATAATATTAGAGGAATATAAAATTCCTAAACAGGAGGTGATATGATGTTTGAAAGTATTAACCCGATTGTTATTCTTATCATAGCTGTCGCCTTCGTATTGCTAGCTTTTAATTCTGGATATCTTTATCGTAAGAAGATTGGCGAATCAAAAATTAATTCTGCTGAAGAACTTAGCAGAAAAATAATTGAAGATGCGAACAATCAAGCTGAAGCTTTGAGAAGAGAAACTCTTCTTGAAGCAAAAGAAGAAATATCTCAGCTTAGATCTGAAAATGAAGAACAATTTAAACAAATTAAAAAGGATCTTGATAAAAGAGAATCTCGTTTGTTAAAGAAGGAAGAAAGTCTAGACAATCGCTCTTTATTGATTGACAAAAAATCTGATCAAATCTCTAGTGATCAGAAAAAGTTAAAACAAAAAGAAGACAGAATTGATAAGTTGATAGAAGAACAGCAATTGGAATTACAAAACATCGCTGGACTCACCAATAGTGAAGCTAAAGAAATAATTCTTAAAAATGTAAAAAGTGAAACAATTCATGAATCAGCAAGGCTAATAAAAGAAGCTGAAGAAAGAGTAAAAGCTGAAAGTAAAAAAATTGCAACAGAAATATTGGCGACTACTATACAAAGATATGCTGCTGAACAAGTTGCAGAAAATACTGTTTCAGTTATTTCTTTACCAAATGATGAAATGAAAGGTAGGATTATTGGTAGAGAAGGAAGAAATATTAGAGCCTTTGAACAAGTATCTGGGGTGGATCTTATTATAGATGATACGCCAGAAGCTGTAGTAATTTCTTCATTTGAACCAGTAAGACGCGAAGTGGCCAAAGTTGCCCTAGAAAGATTGATTCAAGATGGAAGAATCAATCCATCAAGAATTGAAGAAATGATTAATAAAGCTGATGAAGAAGTTGAACAGAGAATTATGGAAGATGGACAAGAAGCAGTAAATAAGGCTGGAGTTGTTAATCTTCATCCTCAGTTAGTAAGATTAGTTGGAAAAATGAAGTTTAGAACTTCATATGGCCAAAATATTCTGAAACACTCAGTAGAAGTAGCGAATCTAGCAGGTATGTTAGCTGAAGAAATTGGAGCTAATCCACAAACAGCAAGACGCGGAGGCCTATTACACGATATAGGAAAAGCTATAGATCGTGAACAAGAAGGAACTCATGTTAGTTTAGGTGTAGAAATGGCCAATAAATATGGTGAAAATAAATATGTAATAAATGCTATAGAATCTCACCATGGAGAAGTCGAACCTAATTGTGTGGAATCGATATTAGTACAAACTGCAGATGCAATTTCAGCTGCAAGGCCAGGTGCTAGACGCGAAAGTTTGGAAAAATACGTTAAAAGATTAGAAAATTTAGAAGGAATAGCTAATTCATTTGATGGTATAGAAAAATCATTTGCTCTACAAGCGGGTAGAGAATTGAGAATCTTAGTAAAACCAGATAAAATATCAGATGATGAAATGGTTGTAATTGCTAGAGAAATTGCAAAAAGAATTGAAGCTGAATTAGAATATCCTGGTGAAATAAAAGTAAACGTACTAAGAGAGTCAAAAGCGATAGATTTTGCTAAATAAATATTGTATTTAACAAAAATAATTAAACAAACCCCTCAATCTAAATTATTAGATTGAGGGGTTTTTATGATAATAAAATAATTTATAATGGTTCCTTAAATCGAATTTAAGAAAGAAAAATAATATAAAAATATTAAATTTATAAGTTTAGATCTTATATAAAGAGTATATTAATATCAATTAAAAATTAAAATCGCTTAAAACGCAAAATATGAAGCGTTATTTATTGTATTATCTAGATTTTGGAATTAGTTTGATCATATATGATTTTTCTTATTAGACGATACATTTAGGTAAAAAATCGGAAATGACAATAATGTTTCTAAATAAGATATTTTTACATAAGAAGAGAGGTATAATGACGTAATAATTATTGCACAAAATAGTAATTTTGTGCAATAATTTGTAATTAATAACAAAAAAGGTAGAATTACTATATATAAACAGATTAAAGTCAATTAGTTGATATTTTATATATAATGAGGTTTTATTATGAAAGAAATTATCCAGCCTATTCTTATAACAGATTATTTGAATTATTTAAAGTCTATTAGAGGCCTATCCTCTAATACAATAAAAGAATATTCATATGACCTTAATTTACTTATTAGGTTTATGATTGTAAGAAAAATATATTACGGCAATGTAGTTAAGTTTAACAAAGAGTTTAATGATGATGAGATTAATAGTATTATTAATCCTTCTTTTTTTGAAACGTTGACCTTACAAGATTTCTATTCTTATCTTAGTTATCTGGACAACGAAAAAAATGACACTGCATCTACCAGATCTAGAAAAATATCTGCAATCAAGTCTTTTTATAAGTATCTTTACTCTGAAATTGAAGTGATTAATTCAAATGTTAGTGAAAAGCTTACTAATCCTAAAATTAGCCAAAGACAGCCAGTTTACCTCACATTAACAGAAACTGAAAGACTTCTTGATACAATTAATAACGAAAAAAATGACTTTCTAAGATCTAGAGATTTAGCTATTGTATTTACTTTCCTAACTACTGGAATGAGGCTCTCAGAGCTTGTAAGTATTAATATTACTGATATAGTTAACGACCATTTTAATATAATAGGTAAAGGAAATAAAGAAAGAACAGTCTATTTAACAGATAATTGTTTACAACTAATCTATAGCTATATACTAGTAAGAGCAAAATATATTGGAGATAAGGATATTGATGCTCTCTTTATATCCACCAGAAAAAAAAGGATATCCAATAGAGCTGTCCAAAGCACTATTGACAAATATCTTAAAAAAGCTGGTTTTGATACTTCAATTTATTCTACACACAAACTTAGACATACTGCTGCTACCCTCATGTATAAATACGGAAATGTTGATATTAGAGCTTTAAAAGATATACTAGGGCACTCCAATGTATCTACAACACAAATTTACACACATTTAGATGATGATGATTTAAAAAATGCAGTAAGTAAAAATCCCTTATCAAATTTAGATATTTAAAAGCTTAAGAAACCATTCTTAAGCTTTTAATCTAATTAATATAATTTTCTTTTTTAAACCTATCTAAAACAACCTTTAAGGCTAGTTTCCCATGATTATAATTAAGTCCACCTTGTAGGTATACCATATAAGGTTCTCTTATTGGGCCATCCGCTGATAGCTCTGATGTTGCGCCTTCAACAAAGCCTCCTGCGGCCATGATTACTGGATCTTCATATCCTGGCATCGCAAAGGCTTCCGGAACAAAATTAGAATCTACACTACATGCTTCTTGAATGGACTTACAAAATAGTTTGACTTTTTCAGGATCTTTTAACATAATCGACTGAACCACATCTGACCTAGGGTCATCTACAGCTGGTATCACTTTGTATCCCAATTCATCAAATGTATTAGCAAATAAAAGTGCAACTTTCATTGCTTCCTTTACAACATGGGGAGCAAAATAAAGTCCCTCAGCAACTAATCTATTAGTTCCAAAACTTAATCCCTCATCTTTTCCAATACCGGGTGCAGTCAAATAGTTAGAACAGTACTCTATGAGATCCTCATTACCGCAAATATAACCGCCAGTTATTGCAAGTCCTCCACCTAAATTTTTGATAAGTGATCCCGCTAAAATATCAGCACCAACTTCTATTGGTTCTTTTGTTTCTGTAAATTCACCATAGCAGTTGTCTACGAATACTATAGCATCAGGATTTACCTTTCTTACTTCAACTATCGCTTTCTCAATTTCTTCTATAGTAAAAGCTCTTCTCAATGTATAACCTGTAGACCTTTGGATTAGAACAAGTTTTGTATTTGAATCGACTATTTTTTTAATATTATCGTAGTCTATGCTATTATCTTTATTCAAATCTAACTTATCGTAAATTATACCTCTTTCAATTAAATTTCCTTTTTTGTTTCCTGCGATACCAATTACTTGTTGCATGGTATCGTATGGATTATCTGTTATAGATACCATCTTATCACCATAATTTAGTAAAGAGAAAAGTACTATAGATAGTGCGTGTGTACCAGAAACTATACTTGGTCTAACTAAAGCATCTTCAGAATTAAAAATATTTGAAAATATCGCTTCAATTTTATCTCTTCCATTATCAGCGTAACCGTATCCTGTTGCTTGATTAAAATCCGATGTTTGAAGATCACAAGCTTTAAAAGCAGACAATACTTTCATTTGATTGTATTCAGATATACTGTCTATAGACTTAAATTTATCGTCTAATTTACTTTCTATTTGTTCGATTTTATCAGTAAAATCATATTCTAATTTAAAATTGTTAAAAATATCGCTATAATTCATAAGCTCCCTTAATTATATCTAATATTATATCACTAGCATCATTCTTACTTAAATTATCCATCACTATTTCATGGCCGAATCCATACTTAAGATATTTCTTCATCCAAGTTATTTGTCTTTTTGCATATCTACGAGTATTTCTTTGTATAAGATTAATCATTTCATCTATATCGACATGTCCGTTCAGATATTCTAGAACCTCTTTATAACCAATAGCTGCCATGGATTGAGAATTTTTATCTAAGTTATAAATTTTTATTAATGATTCAACTTCACTAACGAGTCCTTCATCAATCATTTTTAAAACTCTATTATTTATTTTATCGTATAGTAGGTCTCTATTATTATAGTTTAAAAAGAAAATAATAGGTTCAATATTCTGATTTAGCTTTTTCTCTCCAATCCTCATGTCAGAAGGTAATTTTCCACTCACATGATGGATCTCTAATGATCTTATAATTCTATTTAGTTCATTAGGATGGTACCTATTAGCTGTAATAGGATCTAGTAAGCGTAATTTATCATATAAATATTGATTTCCTCTTTCTTTTGCTAAGTTTTCCAACTCTCTTCTATAATTTTCATCCTTTTTGACATTGCCGTAGTTCATGTCAAAAAGTAGAGAATCTATATAAAATCCAGTTCCTCCAGCTATTATTGGTATTCTAAGATTATTATTTATATCTCTAACTATAGATTTGGCCTCAGTCGAAAAATCTTCTACAGAATAATTTTGGTCAGGATCTAATATATTTATCATATAGTGATCTACTTCGAAATTATAAGTCTTATTAGTTCCTATATCCATATCTCTGTAAACTTGTTGACTGTCAGCTGAAATAACTGAACTATCTAGATATTTAGCGATATTTATTGCAATGTCACTTTTACCACTTGCTGTAGGACCAGTGATAACTACCAATTTATCTTTCAAAATATTTCTCCAAATCTTCTTCACTAACTTTAATAATAGTAGGTTTTCCATCTAAAGTTTTATATGGATTTTCCATTGTAAATAACTCTTTTAAATAAGTTGTTGCTTCCTTCTCACCTATCTTGTTGCCTTTTCTAAATAAAAGGTTAAGTTTTGATTTCTTAATCTTCTTATAGATATAATCTGTTCCCATATCATAGTCTATATCTAATAAATCATAGAAAAAATCTTCATTTTCAGGGATTTCAAATATGACTGGAACAGATCTGATTATTATAGAAGATTCACCAATAATTTCCGCGTCAAAACCTAATTTCTTTATATACTCCTGTTTTTGCTTGAATTTCTCTACATCATTTTGCATAAGATTTATTATCTTAGCATCCATTAGAATTTGACTAGCAACAGACTCCCTCTTGAAGTCATTCATGAATTTGGTGATGTTAATTTTTTCCGATGCTCTCCTATGATTTAAAATATATAAAGTATTATCCTGTTCAAATAAAGAATATCGTCCCAAGAAGGATGTTTTGTATTCTATATGATCAATTTCATCAATAAATGAGTCTTTTGATAAAGTTGGAATTTGCTTAGATTCAGTATTCTTATGATTAGTATTTATATATGAATGCTTATCTTCATTTAAGATATTTGCTTCTAAATCAAAAAAATTATCATCTACCACGTTACTTTGAGATTGTTCATTATTCTGACTTTGGCTTTCATATTTAATTTCGTCGTCATTTTCTTTTACAAATTTATTGGTGTTATTGTATTCATTTAATAATTTCGAATAGTCACTAAAGTCCATCAATTCATCATCTTTGTCTTCAACAAACTTGATTTCATTAGGTTTGTAGTTATTTGATAATGCTTTTAATATACTGTTTTCAATCAAACTTAATAGAGATTCTTCATAATTAAAATTGATTGTTTTTTTATTTGGATGAATATTAACATCAAGATTCTTAGCATTAGTTGTAATAAACATGAAAAATGCTGGAAATCTGTTACTTGGTATATTATTTTTATAAGCATGTTCAACTGTACTTACAATGATATCACTATCGACCAACCTATTGTTTATGAATAAATATTGTAACGACCTATTTCCTCTATAATAATTTGAATTTGAAATATATCCTTTTAGCCTGTATTCGTCATTAGAATCCTTAATTTCTAGTAAGTTATCTCCAAGACTATCATCTAGTAAATCAGAAACTTTATTTTTGAAATCGTAGGATTTGTTCGTAGTAAACAATACATTGTCATTTTTAATATATTTAAAGGAAATATTATTGTAACCTATAGCGAAAGCGTACATCAATTTATTTATTTTATTAGCTTCTATAGCATCTGATCTTAAAAATTTGCGTCTAACTGGTATATCTCTAAAAATATCTTCAGCTATTATACTAGTTCCAATATTGGTCGCTATACTAGAGATTTTGCTTATTCCGTTATCTATTACAATCTTGCTTCCTATATCTTCTTCTTTGGTTCTAGTGATTGCAGTGACTTTGCTAACAGTAGCGATGCTTGATAAGGCCTCTCCTCTAAATCCTAGCGAATATATATCAAATAAGTCGTTAAAATCTTTTATTTTAGAAGTAGCATGCTTACTAAAAGCTAAATTTAAATCTTCTCTTTCTATTCCGCAACCATTGTCGGTAACTCTAATATACGTTTTACCACCATTTTTTATTTCAACAGTAATTGAGTCGGACTTAGAATCGATGGAATTCTCCACTAATTCTTTAACAATAGACTTTGGTGATTCTATAACTTCACCAGCTGCTATTTTCTCAATTGTTTTGGTGTCTAATTTTACTATAGCCATTATAACTCACCAATCTTAATTAATAATTTGTTCAGTTCATTCATAGCTTCTATTGGGGTCAAATTGTTGACGTCGACTACTGAAGCATCTTTTTTAAGCTCTCTTATTTTATTATCAGAGATTTCTGTAATAGATTCTGTTACTCCTGCTTTCTTGTCAGTATCAAAAACATCTTCGCTTCCAAGTTTATCCATAATAAGTTTTGCATTTTCTATAACTTCATCAGGTAATCCACTTAATTTTGCAACTTCTATTCCATAAGACCTATCAGATTTACCTTCCTTTATTTTCCTTAGAAATACAAGATTATTATTTTCCTCTAGAATTTCTATCTTGAGGTTTTTTACATTGTACAGTTCATTTTCCATTATTGTTAGCTCATGAAAGTGTGTAGCAAATACGGTTTTAACTTTTTTCTTTTTGCTTAAATACTCAACTATAGCCATGGCTATGCTTAAACCATCATCAGAACTAGTACCTCTGCCAACTTCATCTAAAATAACAAAAGAATTCTCAGTTGAATTTTTGAGGATACTAGAAACTTCATTCATTTCTAACATAAATGTTGATTCGCCTTTGGAAATATTATCGCTAGCACCTATTCTAGTAAATACTTGATCGCATATGGATATTTGAGCAGATGTAGCAGGTACAAATGATCCCATTTGAGCAAGAATTATTATAATAGCCATCTGACGCATATAAGTAGACTTGCCCGCCATATTTGGACCTGTTATAATCTGAATTAAATTGTCATCTTCACCAATATCGGTATCATTAGGAATAAACTCGTTTTCTTTAAGATTATTTTCTATTACAGGGTGTCTACCATCTGTAATTTTTATCAAATTATCAGTCCTTATTTCAGGTCTAACATAAGAATTATCTCTAGCGATTTTAGCAAAAGTATTCAAAGTATCTATATTTGCTATCATTTTAGCTAGAGCTTGAAGTTTAATGGTATTTTTGAGTATTTCGTCGCGAACCTTTTTAAATATTTCATATTCAAGATTGTTTATTTTATCTTTTCCGCCCAAAATCAATTCTGATATTTCTTCTAGTGTTTCAGTCGTATATCTTTCTTGATTTTTAAGAGTTTGCTTTCTAACATATGAACTTGGAACTTTATCAAGATTTGATTTAGTGATTTCTATAGAATACCCATTATTTTTATTGTAAACTACCTTGTAGTTTTTAATCCCAGTAGCTTCTTTTTCGCTATTTTCATACTCTATTAATTTGCTCTGAGCTGAACTAGAAAGTTCTTTTAGCTCATCTAAGCTATTATCATAGCCTTTTCTAATCATTCCACCTTCAGTAATAGCTATAGGGGGCTCACTGACTATTGACCTATCTATTAAATCATAAATTGAGTCAATGTCAGGTATATTTGTTCCTATATTTTTTATATTTTGATCATCATGATTAACTAATATTTCTTTAAGCTTTGGTATATTATAAATAGAATTTTTGATACTTATTAAATCTCTGGCATTTGCTCTTTTATATGAAATCTTTGCTACAAGTCTTTCAAGATCATAAATATCTGATAGGTAATTAGAAATATTAGTTGAAAGAATAGAATCATTTAGTAATGTTTCTACAATATCTAATCTTTTTTCTATTTGTACTTTATCAATCAGTGGCCTTTCCAAATATTCATTTATCATCCTTGAACCCATAACTGTATCTGCCTTATCCAAAATGCTTAAAAGACTGTTTTCTTTAGTGTTATTATTAAGATTTCTATGAAGCTCAAGATTTTTCCTAGTACTAGCCTCTAATTGCATATAATTATTTATTTCTAGTATTTCAATATTATTTATATGAGTAAGGTTATCTTTATGGTATTTATATATATAGTCTATCAAATTCGCTAATGAAATAATTGAAAGTCGCAAATCTGATATTTTTTTCAAATTATCTATCCCTAAATGATCTTCAATTAATTTTGCCCTACTCTTATAGTCTTTTGGATTTTGGATATAGTTTACAAATACCTCATTATCGTTAAAATATGATTTTAAAACATTATCATCATAATCTGAATTAATTAAAATTTCTGAGGGATTTATCTTTTCTATTTGATCTATAGCTCTTCTACCTATCGATGAACTCATGCCTCTTATTTCTAAGGTAACGAGTTTACCTGTCGATATATCACAATAACTTAAAGATAGGCCGTACTTATTTTGAAATAAAGATAGGAGATAATTGTTTTCTTTCTTATTCAAAGATTCCATATCTGTAATCGTACCAGGAGTAATTACTCTAGTAATAGCTCTTTTTACTAACCCCTTAGCTTCCTTTGGATCTTCAACTTGATCACACAGCGCCACTTTATAACCATGTTTAACTAATTTATAAGCATAATTATCTATTACATGATGAGGAACCCCACACATTGGAGCTTTTTTGTTATGGCCACATTCCTTTCCTGTTAATGTTAAAGACAAGACTTTGCTAGTAATTATTGCATCATCAAAAAAAGTTTCATAAAAATCTCCAACTCTATAAAGTAGAATTGAATCCTTAAAATCATTCTTAACATCTACATAATGTTTTAGCATAGGTGTAAGTTTATCATAGTTAAAGTTATTCTTCATAAAAACCCCCAGTCCGTATTATAATAATATACTCTTTATATAGGAGAATTTAAATCATTAAATTTTCAACTCGCATGAAATAAATTAAAGTCACTTGTCTAAAAATGATAAGGAGAATAGATTGATAAATTAGCTTTGTAATGGTAATGTTAACTTATGAAGTTAAATAAAAAAATAGCTTTATTATTACTTCTAGTACTCACATCTTGTCAATCTAAAACTATTGATAATGGTTATTTGGACAAGGAAAATGTGCAGATGATCGAAGATATAAATAATTTAGCTAACGATACTTTTAAAAAAGGCAAAGAACTAATTAAGAATATGAACCTTATAAATAAGTCCAAGCCAGAATATAAATCAGATCGAAAAGAAGATCTAATAAAAAATCTCGAAATTCCAGCAAAAACTGATCCTAAAGCAAAATGGATCTATGACAATTATAACAAACTGCCAAATATTCAAGCATATTTGGTTGGAAACGATACAGATACTGTCGAATTTGTCTATAACTTAAATAATAATATCAATGAATTTGAATATAAAGAAGGAGAAAGCATTAAACTTAATAGGTCTACCCCCTACTATTTACAACGGGATAATAGGTGGGCTTATGATCAATTATCAGATTCAAATATAGGAATAGCTGGATGCGGACCTACATCAATATCGATGGTTTTATCAAGATTAACTAATGACCCATCTATAACTCCAAAGTTAATTGGAAAAGATGCTCAAGAATTCATGGTAGAAGAAGGTATAGCTTGGTCGTTTTTCGAGCATGAAGCGAACGAATATGGGTTTAAATGCGAAGATATTCCCAATGATAAGGATAAAGTAATTGAAGCATTAAAAGACGGTCCTTTAATTGTTTCAGTACAAAGAGGATATTTTACACTTTCTGGACATATCTTAGTCATTGATTCTTATAAGGATGGAAAATTTATTATAAATGATCCAAATAGCGTAAAAAACACAATGAGAGAGTGGGAATATGAGCAACTAAAAGATCAAATTGTTCACATTTGGAAAATTTCCTAAAAAATATTTGACAACTGCCTTATATAGTGTTATTATATAAAGGTAGTTGATACGCACCATTAGCTCAGTCGGTAGAGCACCTGACTCTTAATCAGGGTGTCCAGAGTTCGAGTCTCTGATGGTGCACCAGTAATTTAGAGGCTTTGCCTCTTTTTTATTTATAAAAATATATTATAGATTAGATAAAAAATCGGAGCTATTAAATAAACTCCGATTTTTTATTATTATATTTAGTTTAAACTCATTTCATAAATTTTTCTTACATCTTCTGGATTTAGGTCTATAAAGCCTTTTATAACACCGTTTTTACCACAAGCTTTTTTGCTCATAGCATCAAAGTTTTCTTCATCTATGCCTAGAGCATTTAAATTATTATCAAGACCTAATTTTTCAAAAAAGAACTCAGATACTTTTTCTATTGTTTTTCTTGCTACTTCCATTTTATCTTCAGACTGTTCTATATTAAATACATTTACACCTAAATCATAAAATTTGTTTACAGTATCATCACTTAGAACGTAGTCCAACCATCTTGGTGTCAATATAGCAAGTCCTAGTCCATGAGTTATATCGTAGAAAGCCGAAAGTTCATGTTCCATAGGGTGATTTGACCATTCTGCATTAGATGAAGCAGATAAGAATCCATTAATAGCCCATGAAGAGGCCCACATTAGATTTGCTCTCGCTTCATAGTTCTTAGGATCTTTTATTGCTTTTGGTCCATATTCAATAACTGTTTTCATTAACGATTCCATCATTCTATCTAACATATACATGCTATCATTGTTATTAAAGTATATTTCGAATAGATGAGACATAATATCTGCACTACCTGCAGCTGTTTGGAATTCGCTTACAGTATAAGTTAATTCTGGATTTAAGAATGATGCTTTTGGTCGTGTGTAATAGCTTCCAGCGGCGAGTTTTTCATTCGTTTCAGGATTTGATATTACAGCTCCCCCATTCATTTCTGAACCTGTTGCTGCCATCGTCAATACAGTAAATAAAGGTATAGCATCCTTAATTTCTTTTCCTTCCGAAATAAAATCCCATGGATCAAATTCAACTTTTGCTCCTGCAGCCATGATCTTTGATGCATCAATAGTTGATCCGCCACCAACTGCCAAAATTACGCCTATATCATTTTCTTTGATTAATTTAACCCCTTCTCTTACAGAATCTATTCTTGGGTTTGGCTTTATTCCAGAAAGCTCGAAAATCTCTATATTCTTGTTATTTAATTCTTCTACTACCTTATCATATATACCATTTTTCTTTATTGATCCGCCACCATAGGTTAATAGCAACTTTTTGGAATATTTTCCTACTTCCTCTCCAATAAAGTCTAGTGCGTCCTTACCAAAATGAATTCTTGTTGGTATATCATAAGTAAAATTATTCATGATTCCTCCTATTTATATTAACGTCTCCTACTATTTGTACCCAATATAATGTTAATAAAAAACCTATACTATTAAGTATAGGTTAGCATCTATTTATCTTGAAGAACATCGTTAACTGCTTCTAGAAGAGCAAGCCCTGTATAATAATTGTCTCCCATCAAATCATATATTGCATCTTCAGATAAAACAGCTTGGTTTATATCATCTCCTATCTCCCCTCTATTTGATGCATCCATGTCTTTAGTGAATTGATCGCTATAATAATAGCTTACAAGCTTTTTATATTCTTCTTGATGATCTTCAAAAGCTTCTAGCGATTTCTTTAAATCTTCTATTACCTTCTTGTGATTATCATAAATATCATTTAATTCATTTAAATAAGTATAATCCATTTTATTCTCCTTTGATACAGCTAATTATTTTTTCTACATCATCTTTTATTAAGCTAGCAAGTCCTTCATCACCTTGATTAGTAGTTACTATAATAATCTCTTCTTTCGGTAGAATAGCAATGATTTGACCACCAGTTCCGGTAGCAAAAATGACACCTTCATTACTAATCCATATGCCTAAACCATATCTGTTTTCCGATATATATTTGTACTTAGAAAAACTAGAAGTTTTTATTATTGGTGTACTCATCACTTCAATATATTTACTAGCTACTAGGTTTATACCCTCAAATTTTCCTTTACCTAATAATATTTTTCCTATTTTTAAAAGATCTAGGTCACTTAAATATAGTTTGGTAGCTCCTGCAATATGAGATCCATACCTATCCCACCTAGGATTTGTAATGCCAATCTTACCAAATAAATTACTATTAATAAATTCATAAGTTTCTTCGTTTAAAAACTTATCCATTAAACATGAAAGAATATAATATCCTACATTTGAATATTTAAAATACCTTCCAGGTTCATATTTAATAGGATAATTTAATGAGTAGATTATAAGTTTATCTTTATCAATTTTAGATATATCTTTTGACATTAGCAAAGGTTCATCATAACCCATAGTATGAGTTAGAAGATGTTTAACTTTTAACTTTTTTATATATTCTAAATTTTTAGTATTATTTATAGTTAATTCGTTATCTAAGTAAGGATAAATAAGTGTATCTATATTATATTTCTCATTTGATTTTTCTATAAGTATACCATAAGCAATAGCCATTACTGTTTTGGCTATAGATCTAGTATTAAAGCTTAAATCATCAGGTTCACCAAATAAAATGTCTGATTTATTATCGTATATAAGTAGAGAACTTGCTTTAGTATGTGCTATTGCATTAGAGTATATTTTTTCTAAATTATATTTCATACTATTTTTCTAATAAGGCTATTGCCTCTAAATGCGTTGTCTTTTGATTGGGAACATAATTTTTTATCCTCGTCATTCTTGTAGGAGCACAATTTTTCACTGTCATTGTCTTTGGCATTTTTTCTTTTATCCTTGAA
>OGRZ01000036.1_pt1 | contig 136650 bp, 127 predicted proteins | sample 1573771 | NCBI WGS metagenome assembly OGRZ01 (sample SAMN03295811, study PRJEB24534) | human gut metagenome | isolation source: fecal sample 1 from infant 2 | host: Homo sapiens | place: USA: Pittsburgh, PA | collected 2014-07
AGAGGAAAGATTCCAGGAACACGCTGGCGATCTTCTTCTTCAGCGGCTCGTCGGCCCGGTAATATTCCAGCACCAGATCTGCCTTGCGCTGCAATGACGCGCTCTCTTCACTCCAGGCGTAGGCCGCGTCCACGTCTCTGGTCTGGCACAGGGTGGAGAAAATCGAGCTGTAGGAGCGGGCATGGACCGCCTCCATAAAGCTGATATTCGACATTACCGCCTCTTCGTGCGGGGTTAACGCATCACTCATCAGCGCGGGCGCACCCACGGTATTCTGAATGGTGTCCAGCAGCGTCAGGCCGGTAAAGACGCGGATTGTCAGCTGCTGCTCGGCATGGCTCAGGGTTTGCCAGGCCGGAATATCGTTGGAGAGCGGGACCTTTTCCGGCAGCCAGAAGTTGCTGGTCAGGCGGTTCCAGACCTCCAGGTCTTTATCATCCTGAATTTTGTTCCAGTTAACGGCGCTTACGCGTGACAGTTTCATCCTTTCTCCTTACAGCGCGCAGGACACGCAGCCTTCAATTTCGGTGCCTTCCAGCGCGAGCTGGCGCAGGCGAATGTAGTACAGCGTTTTGATGCCTTTCTTCCAGGCATAGATCTGCGCTTTGTTGATATCCCGCGTGGTGGCGGTGTCCGGGAAGAAGAGCGTCAGCGACAGCCCCTGATCCACATGTTTAGTCGCCTCGGCGTAGGTATCAATGATCTTTTCCGGGCCAATCTCATAGGCGTCCTGGTACAGCGCCAGATTCTCGTTGGTCATAAACGGGGCGGGGTAGTAGACGCGCCCGGTTTTGCCTTCCTTACGGATTTCAATCTTCGACACGATGGGGTGGATGCTCGACGTGGCGTGATTGATATAGGAAATGGAGCCGGTTGGCGGCACCGCCTGAAGGTTCTGGTTATAAATGCCGTAGCGCATCACCTCTTCACGCAGCTGTTGCCACATCTCACGCGTCGGCAGGGTGATGCCAGCGCGGGCAAACAGCGCGCGTACTTTTTCGGTTTTCGGCTGCCAGTCGCCTTCCAGATACTGGCTGAAATACTCTCCGCTGGCGTAGCGGGACTGCTCAAAGCCTGCGAACCGCTGGTGGCGTTCGCGCGCCAGCATCATCGAGGTATGCAGCGCATGCCAGGTGATGGTGTAGAAATAAAGGTTGGTGAAATCCAGCCCTTCCGGGCTACCGTAGGCGATGCCCTCCCGCGCCAGATAGCCGTGCAGGTTCATCTGCCCAAGGCCGATGGCATGCGACGCGGCGTTGCCCGCCTCAATGGACGGTACGCTGCGGATGTGGCTCATGTCCGATACCGCCGTCAGCCCGCGAATGGCGGTCTCTACCGTGCGGCCAAAATCGGGTGAATCCATGGTATGGGCAATATTTAGCGACCCGAGGTTACAGGAGATATCCTTGCCCACGTCCGCGTAGTCGAGGTTCTCGTCGTAGCTGGACGCGCTGTTGACCTGCAAAATCTCCGAGCACAGATTGCTCATGTTGATGCGCCCGGCAATCGGGTTAGCGCGGTTCACCGTGTCCTCGTACATGATGTACGGATAGCCGGACTCAAACTGAATTTCAGCCAGCGTCTGGAAGAAATCGCGGGCGTTGATGGTTTTTTTGCGAATGCGATCGTCGGCCACCAGCTCGTCGTACAGCTCGCTTATCGCCACGTCGCCAAAGGCTTTGCCGTAAATCCGCTCAACGTCATACGGTGAGAAGAGCGCCATGTCGGCATTCTCTTTAGCCAGCTTAAACGTGATATCCGGGATCACCACGCCAAGCGACAGGGTTTTGATGCGGATCTTTTCGTCGGCGTTTTCACGTTTGGTATCCAGAAAACGCAGAATGTCCGGGTGGTGCGCGTGCAGATAAACCGCACCCGCGCCCTGACGTGCGCCAAGCTGGTTGGCGTATGAGAAGGCATCTTCCAGCATCTTCATCACCGGGATGACGCCGGAAGACTGGTTTTCGATGCGCTTAATCGGCGCGCCCGCTTCCCGCAGGTTCGAAAGCAGAAACGCCACGCCGCCGCCGCGTTTCGAAAGCTGTAGCGCCGAATTCACCGCACGGCCAATCGACTCCATATTGTCTTCAATACGCAGCAGGAAGCAGGAGACCAGTTCGCCGCGCTGGGCTTTCCCACAGTTAAGGAACGTTGGCGTGGCGGGCTGGAAGCGACCGGAGAGGATCTCCTCCGTGAGTCTTTCGGCCAGCGCTTCATCGCCCTGCGCCAGCGTCAGCGCCACCATCACCACCCGATCTTCAAAGCTTTCTAAATAGCGTTTGCCGTCAAAGGTTTTCAGGGTGTAGCTGGTGTAATACTTCCACGCGCCGAGAAACGTCTGGAAGCGAAAACCGCTGGCGTGCGCCCGTTCAAACAATGCCACCACGAAGGCGCGGTCGTAGCGTGTCAGGACACGCTCTTCGTAATAACCCTCTTTTACCAGCCAGTCGAGACGTTCCTGCTGGCTGCCAAAGACGACGCTGTTCGGGCGTACATGAGCGGCAAAAAAGGCGTCCACCGCCTCATGATCTTTGCCAAACTGAATGCGCCCCTCGCGGTCATAGAGGTTTAGCATGGCGTTTAATGCGTGGTAATCCGGCGTCGCCTGAATCACGCGTTCTGCGGTTGTCGTTGCCAAAATTCGTTCACTCCTTTACGCACGTTCTCTACGTCCTGCTGTGTCCCCATCAGTTCAAAACGATAGAGATACGGCACGCCGCATTTTTGAGAGATGACATCCCCGGCGCGGGCAAAGGCCTCGCCGAAGTTGCGATTGCCTGCGGCGATCACGCCGCGAATCAGCTGCCGGTTATGGGGATCGTTCAGAAAGCGGATCACCTGACGAGGCACAGCCCCTGCGGTGCCGCCACCTCCATAGCTGGGCACCACCAGAATGTAGGGTTCGTCTACCTGAATACGCTCCCGCTCGTTCAGCGGAATGCGTATCGCGGGCAGCCCGAGACGCTCCATAAACCGAAGCGTGTTTTCCGAGCTGCTGGAAAAGTAGACCAGCGTGCTCATGCACTGACGCCCTGAGCGGCAAGGCGGTTGATCATGTCCGGACGGAAGCCAGACCAGCTGGTGTCGCCGGCAACGACAACCGGAAGCTGACGGAAACCCTGCGCCCGCAGGGTGTCTGCCGCGTCGGGCACCTGATCAATATTGACCATCTCAAATGCCACGCCGCGGCTCTCCATCGCCCGTTTCGTGGCGTGGCACTGAACACAATCGTTACGAGTGTAAATAATAATGCTCATGATTCGTATTTCCATTTAAAATGAGGGTGTGGCGCGAATCATCGCGTCAGGTTGTGTGTGTATTGCTAAAAGGAATACTAGATGTAGTTGTCTTAAGTTTCAACCATACAAGATATGGGAAATTTAGATTAATATCGCCCCTGTGATGAGCACAGCGGGGCAGGGCAGGCTGTACAGGTTTTCAGGCTTACGGGCATAAAAAAGCCCCGGCGCCTGAGGCTACCGGGGCAGAATACGCGGGATTATTTACGCAGGCTGAGCAGGGCACCGACGAAGATGCCGACCGCCGCGACGGTTCCCAGAGTACATAGCGGTTTTTCACGCACGAAGGTCGTAGCACAGCTTGCCATATCGCAGGCAGCCTGCGTGGCGCGTGAACGTCCGTTCATACGGGCGCGGGTTTCACGGAGCAGAGACTGAGCCTTACGCTTTGCGGCATCCGCTTCGTCCTTCGCGTCACTTCCCCAGGACTTCAGCACCTCTTCCAGCGTGTCCGCTAATTGGCTGACATCATTACGAATATCCTGAGCGTCGTCGTTAATATCGTTTCGGTTCGGTCTGTTAAACATACGATCCTCCGTAATTTTGTGTTCCCGTTCAGTTTAGTTCAGAAATTTAATATCTGAAGCGCATCACGCGTTATCGGGCAGTTTATGGACTATTCTGAAAGCCCTGCTATTGCTGAATACTGTAAGGTTGCCGGGCAGGAAAAGATAACGAGGAAAAGATATGTATTTACGACCTGACGAGGTGGCACGCGTTCTTGAAAAAGAGGGATTCACCATGGATGAGGTGACGCCAAAAGCGTATGGATATCGCCGCGGCGAGAATTATGTTTATGTTAATCGCGAAGCAAGAATGGGACGTACCGCTCTCATTATTCACCCGACGCTGAAAGACAGAAGTTTGTCATTTGCTGAGCCTGCCTCGGATATTAAAACCTGCGATCATTATCAGCAATTTCCGCTCTATTTAGGCGGCGAGACGCATGAACATTATGGTATTCCGCACGGTTTCAGCTCGCGTATGGCGCTGGAGCGGTTCCTGAAAGGGCTGTTTGGCGACGTACAATAACTCTGCGACTGGCCTGAGCCAGTCGCCTTACCTTACGCTTTTGCCTGGCTATAAGGGCTGACTTTAAACAGGCGGCGGCAGTAGTCAAGAAAGTAACCGTACACCGCACCCATCAGCATGGATACCACGATATTTGAACTTACCGCAGCGGCGATTTGATGCCAGTCTGCGCCCACCGTCAGCAAAATAACCACATACACCGGGGACTGGAACGTTACGTAAGCCAGCACGTCCGCCAGGTTTTTTACCCAACCCGCCGGGCTAATACGCCGGGCTAAACGCATCACTGCATCGCGATACAGGCCGTACGGCCAGGCAATCATGATATTCACCGGAATGGCCACCAGGCGCGACGAGAGGGATTGCTCAAAGGACATTCCCGACAGGAAAATTTCAATCAGCATATTCACGACGGAACAGTAAACGACCATCGCGAACGTATCCGCTACCGCATGGCGCAGGCGAGACTGCGGTGAGAACATGTCTGAACTCCTCGAACAGGACAAAAAAGTGGCGTTTTACCTGCGGCCCTTAGTGCTTTAGGTTGGTTTGCTATGAGTGTATAGCGTATCTCTCTGGCTTTTAACTAACAAGTAGTGATTAATTTTTATTTGCAGGCGCTTTGGCCATAAAATTCTCTAAAGTTGTGCGTTTTTTGCGCGCTTCGTTATTTTCTCTCCCTGTCTATATTTTATTAAAATAAATCAATGGATTAGTTTATCAGTGCGCGTGTAAAACCTCTGTTGTGTGGGAGAGTGGAGGCGGTTTTTTGAACTGTTTTAAACAGGGGTTTTTGGCCTGGGGAAGGGCGGTATATTACGCATTAAAACAGACATATATTTCGGGGTTATATTAACGGGATATTCTAAAACATTTACAATAATGTCAAAACGTCAGGGTGGGTAGATATCAGAACAAAAATCAATTATTCTGTTGCCTGATTTATGTTATACACACGAAGAAAGGTTTTTCATTATTATGGCTTTAACGTTACAGAATCTTAATAATATTCGTACCCTCCGGGCGCTGGCACGTGAATTATCCATGGATGTTCTGGAAGAAGTGCTGGAAAAATTCCGGATTGTCACTGAAGAAAAACGCAGCGAGCAGGCTGAATTAGAGCGTCAACGCGCTGAACAGCAGGATAAAATTAATGCTCTGCTGGAACTGATGAAAGCTGACGGTATTTCTCCGAGCGATCTGTTAGGCAGTGATCTGGCGCAGGCGGGTCAGCCGACGAAAAAACGTAAAGCGCGTGCGGCGAAATATCGTTTTACTGACGCGAACGGTGAAGAAAAAACCTGGACCGGCCAGGGGCGTACGCCAAAGCCAATTGCAACCGCACTGGCAAACGGTAAATCGCTGGACGATTTCCTGATCTGATGATTATTCGGGCGGTGTATTCCGCCCGATTATTGACTTAGCAGACGCCAAAGTCACCGTCTTCGGAGTACAGAACCACGTCCGCCGCTTTCAGGTGATATTTCTCGCCCTGCTCATTGCTGGCCTGCACAGCCACAATGTTTTCACCATTCACTTCGAGCACTTTCAGTTTCGGACCGCCCTGACGCGGTTGGACATAATCACCGACAGAAAACATAGCACCTCCTCATCATTGTCATGATCTTCACCATAGCCCACGTCCGGGGGCGGGGTACAGCCTAATCTTTCAGATACTCCTTATCAGGTACGTCGGTTCCACGGCATCACTTTCAGCAATCAGCGCGTTTGCCTGCTGCGGCGAAATAAGAGGAAGAGACATTGCGTTTCCTTACGGTCAATTTCAGAACAGTAGAGCATTTAAGGCGGGGGTTTAAGCCAGTGTAAAGAGGGTAAAGGCAGGTAAAAGCGCGAGAGACGCATGGCAGTTAACCGTAAACTGGCTACGCTTAGAGAAGTGTCTTTTATAATTTTCAATTGGTTAGCTTGCACGGAGTTTTTTATGGGTTTTTGGCGCGTTGTTTTTACGATTATTCTCCCGCCGCTGGGCGTGCTGCTTGGCAAGGGGCTGGGCTGGGCGTTTATTCTGAATATCCTTCTGACCATCCTGGGCTACTTCCCCGGTCTTATCCACGCGTTTTGGGTTCAGACGAAGAGCTAGGTACGCCACAGTAAGTCACTGTAGATCCGGGTCAGCACGCCTTCGGGGCCAAACTGCTGTTTGATCCAGCGCGTGACCTGACCGGTCGCCGCATGCTGCGTGGCGAGCAGCATGCGCGAATCCTGACGTGGATTATTGATCCGCCGCGTTACCAGCAGCCCGTCCTCCACCGCCTCACGCGTCATATATTCCGGTAAAAAGCCAATACCTTCCCCCAGGATCTGACACTGGCATTTCGTGTTGAAGTCCGGCACCAGAATCGCCTCCTGACCGTGAAGCAGCCAGCCCACCTTCTTGTTGATGGTATGCGCGGTGTCCTCGACCATGATATTGGGATACAGACGCAGCTGACTTTCGGAAATGGGCTCCGGGGCGAACGCCAGCGGATGCGTGGGCGCGATGGCAAATACCCAGCGGATCGCCCCTATCTCGGTGTAATCAATGCCGCCGCCGTCCAGCAGCGTATCCGGCGCGCCAATGGCGATATTGGCCTGATTATTAATGATGGAATCCCAGACGCCGTTATACACCTCGGTCGTCACCGTGATCTGGCAGGTGGGAAACTGTTTTTTCAGCACCTGGAGCAAACGCGCGGTATGGCGTGGCGTATACAAAAGCTGGTTTATGCAGATGCGCACCCGCGTCTCAATGCCCTGAGAAATGGTATCAATCCCGCGCTTGATGGCATGAAAGTCATTCAGCAGGTCGGTCGCTTTACGATAAAAATAAAAACCGGATTCGGTCAGCTCAATGCTGCGCGTGTTACGTACAAACAGCACCACGTCCAGTCCGGTCTCCATGCGTTTGATGGTGTAACTGATGGCGGAGGTGGTCACGCCCAGCTCGGCAGCCGCTTTGCTAAAACTGCCAAAACGTGCCGCGGTGGTGAAGGCCAGCAAATTCTCTTCGGTAAAGATGGAATTCATATTATGGCTCCTGGTGACCATCAGTTTTGAACATATTTTAACAGCGGCGTTACATCATAGTTGATGTCGATCACAGTTCTGGATTTTTACGTAGAACCGCGCTGTGTAAGGCTTTTTCAGCCATAAGGATAATGCAGCCTGAAGCGCATAAAAGCGGTAAAACATAAGAAAAAGGTTGCACAGACGCACATTTCTCCCGGACTGTTGAATTTAACTCAACAATGAATTGCGTGTCGATGAATCATTTTTAAGCGGATTCTTTTATGACCAGGCTGTTGCTATTCTCAGGTCAACAGAAATAAAAACATCGGGAGTCTGAATATGTCTGCGAACGAACTCGTTACTGAATTTCTGCTGGCGGCAGAAGAGGGCAATAGCGATGCGCTAAAAGCCTGTCTGGAGAAAGGCGTGGATATTAACGCCACCAACCGTCAGAAAAGAACCGCCGTTATTATTGCCAGCCTGAAAAAGCATTATGACTGCGTGGCGTTATTAATTTCCGCCGGGGCGGATATTGATAAGCAGGATCAGACCTGCTTTAACCCCTTCCTCATTAGCTGCCTGACCAACGATATCACCCTGCTGCGCCTTGTCCTTCCGGCAAATCCGGATCTCGATCGCCTGACGCGCTTTGGCGGCGTCGGCATTACGCCAGCCAGTGAAAAAGGGCACGTGGAAATCGTCCGCGAGCTGCTGGAAAAAACCGATATCAACATTAACCACACCAATTTTGTCGGCTGGACGCCGCTGCTGGAAGCGATCGTGCTTAACGACGGCGGCGCTAAGCAGCAGGAGATCGTGAAGCTGCTGTTGGATCACGGCGCGAACCCGCACATGACCGATAAATACGGTAAAACCCCGCTCGAACTGGCGCGGGAAAAAGGCTTCGATGCAATAGCTGACCTGCTGCTGGCGGCGGGCGCATAACGCATTCGGCCAGCCTTTTCCGGCTGGCCGCTAATTAAAACGCATTTTTACCGACGTGCATTTTGCACGACGGCGGCCCCCTTTTATCCGCGTTCAGGAGAAAATAATGCCCACGAAAATCGTCATAAAAAAGAACACATATTTTGACTCCGTCTCATTAATGTCCGTTTCCACCAAAGCCAATAAATTACCGGGCGTCGAGCAGGCGTTTGTCGCGATGGCGACGGAAATGAACAAAGGCGTATTAAAAAACCTCGGGCTATTAACGCCGGAATTAGCGGAAGCCAAAAACGGCGACCTGATGATCGTAATTAAAGGCGACGCGGCGAATGATGAAACCCTGGCGGCCATCGAAGCGCTGTTCACGCGTAAAGAGAGCGGCGGCACCCATGAAGCGCGCTACGCCACGATTGCCAGCGCTAAAACCCATCGCCCGGATAGCAACCTTGCGGTGATTTCCGTTAACGGCACCTTCGCTGCCCGCGAAGCGCGCCAGGCGCTGGAAAACGATCTTAACGTCATGCTCTTTTCCGATAACGTGTCGCTCGACGACGAGCTGTCGCTGAAGCAGCTGGCGCACCAGAAAGGGCTGCTGATGATGGGGCCGGACTGCGGCACCGCCATTCTCAACGGCGCGGGACTGTGCTTTGCCAACGCGGTGCGCCGCGGACCGATTGGCATCGTCGGCGCATCCGGCACCGGCAGCCAGGAGCTGAGCGTGCGCATTCACGAATTCGGCGGCGGCGTGTCGCAGCTGATTGGCACCGGCGGACGCGATCTCAGCGAGAAAATCGGCGGCCTGATGATGCTCGACGCCATCGACATGCTGGAAGCGGACGACGCGACCCAGGTGATTGCGCTGATCTCCAAGCCGCCGGCCCCTGCGGTGGCGGAGAAAGTGCTGGCCCGCGCGCGCGCCTGCCGCAAGCCGGTGGTTGTCTGCTTCCTTGGCCGCAGCGAACCGCCCGCCGATGAAGACGGCCTGCAGTTTGCGCGCGGCACCAAAGAGGCGGCCCTGAAGGCGGTCCTGCTCACCGGCATCAAAAAAGAGTCCCTCGATCTGCATCCGCTCAACTGGCCGTTGATTGAAGAGGTGCGCGCCCGCCTGACGCCGCAGCAGAAGTACATTCGCGGCCTGTTCTGCGGCGGTACCCTGTGCGACGAGGCGATGTTCGCGGCTCTGGAGAAATTCGACGACGTCTACAGCAACATCCAGCCCGATCCGTCTAAGCGCCTGGGCGACGTCAATGTCAGTAAAGCCCACACCTTCCTCGACTTTGGCGACGATGACTTCACTAACGGCAAGCCGCACCCGATGATCGACCCGACCAACCGCATCAGCCGCCTGCTGCAGGAGGCGCGCGATCCGGAGGTGGGCGTCATCGTGATGGACTTCGTGCTGGGCTTCGGCGCGCATGAGGATCCGGTCGGCGTGATGATCGACGCTATCAAAGAGGCGCAGGCGATCGCGAAGGCCGATAACCGTCCGCTTGAGATTCTCGGCTACGTGCTCGGCACCGACCAGGATCCGCAGTCGCTGGCGCAGCAGTGCCAGCTGCTGACCGACGCAGGCGTCATCTGGGCCAGCAGCAGTACCAACACCGGATTACTGGCACGCGAATTTGTCTGCAAAGGGGAGAAAGCATAATGACGACCTTATTCAACCAGCCGCTGAACGTGATTAACGTCGGCATTGCGATGTTCAGCGACGACCTCAAAAAACAGCACGTTCCCGTGACCCAGCTCGACTGGACGCCGCCGGGGCAGGGCAATATGCAGGTCGTTGAAGCGCTCGACCAGCTGGCGGAAAAACCGCTGGCGGAGAAAATTGCCGCCGCCAACCGCATAGCTCTTGAGCGCATTATTCAGTCCCATCCGGTGCTGGTGGGCTATGACCAGGCCATTAACGTGGTGCCGGGCATGACCCGCACCACCATTCTGCACGCCGGTCCGCCTGTCGCCTGGGAGAACATGTGCGGGGCGATGAAGGGTGCGGTCACCGGGGCGCTGGTGTTTGAAGGGCTGGCGAAAGATCTGGACGATGCGGCAAGGCTCGCTGCCTCCGGAGAAATTACCTTCTCGCCGTGCCACGAGCACGACTGCGTGGGCTCGATGGCGGGCGTCACCTCCGCATCGATGTTTATGCACATCGTTGAAAACAAAACCTACGGCAACCGCGCGTTCACCAACCTCAGCGAGCAGATGGCGAAGATCCTGCGCATGGGCGCTAACGACCAGAGCGTGATCGACCGTCTGAACTGGATGCGCGACGTGCTCGGCCCGATGCTGCGCGACGCGATGAAGATCGTCGGCGAAATCGACCTGCGCCTGATGCTGGCTCAGGCGCTGCACATGGGCGACGAGTGCCACAATCGCAACAACGCGGGCACTACGCTGCTGATCCAGGCGCTGACGCCGGGGCTGATTCAGGCGGGCTATCCGGTGGCGCAGCAGCGCGAGGTGTTCGAGTTTGTCGCCAGCAGCGACTACTTCTCCGGCCCGACCTGGATGGCGATGTGTAAGGCCGCGCTGGACGCCGCGCACGGCATTGAGTACAGCACCGTCGTCACCACCATGGCGCGTAACGGATACGAGTTCGGCCTGCGCGTTTCCGGCCTGCCGGGGCAGTGGTTCACCGGCCCGGCGCAGCAGGTGATCGGCCCGATGTTCGCGGGCTATAAGCCGGAAGACTCCGGGCTGGACATCGGCGACAGCGCCATCACCGAAACCTACGGCATCGGCGGCTTTGCGATGGCGACGGCCCCGGCGATTGTCGCCCTGGTGGGCGGCACGGTGGATGAAGCCATCGACTTCTCCCGCCAGATGCGCGAAATCACCCTCGGCGAAAACCCGAACGTCACCATTCCGCTGCTCTCGTTTATGGGCATTCCGACCGCTATCGACATCACCAAAGTCGCGGGCAGCGGCATTCTGCCGGTGATTAACACCGCCATTGCCCACAAAGACGCGGGCATCGGCATGATTGGGGCGGGCATCGTTCACCCGCCGTTTAGCTGTTTTGAAAAGGCGCTGTTGACCTTCCGCGATCGCTACTTTTTATAAGGCATGCATCCATGAAAAACATGAAGCTGGAGTGGAAAAGAGGTGACTGGGCGGCGTATTTCGGGTTGATGACCAACAACCTGACCAATTTGCTGACCATGATGGGGCTGCTCATTTTTGTCGTCGGCATCCCGAAGGAGATTGTTTATGGACGCATCGCGCCAGCCTTCGGGCTGGCGGTGCTGGTGGCGAGTATTTGCTACGCCTGGTTCGGCATGCAGATGGCGCGCGCCACCGGACGAACGGACGTGACCGCGCTACCGTCCGGCCCGAGCGCGCCGTCGATTTTTACCGTGACCTTCCTGGTCCTGATGCCGGTTTATCAGCAGACCGGCGATGCGGACTTCGCGATCCAGATTGGCCTGGTGTGGTGCTTCGTGGAGGCGATGATCCTCGCGGGCGGTTCGTTTTTAGGGGAAACCATCCGCAAGATGATCCCGCGTACCGTGCTGCTGTCGTGCCTCTCCGGTTTGGGCCTGCTGCTGCTGGCGATGAACCCGATGCTGCAGGCGTTCGAAGCGCCGACCGTGTCGTTTATCGTGCTGCTGCTGATCTTCATCAACTGGTTCGGTAAAAAGCCGATTTTCGCCCGTATCCCGACCGGCCTGCTGCTGCTGATAGCCGGTACGGCACTGGCGTGGATCTCCGGTCTGCAAAGCCCGGAAGCGATTAAAGCGTCTATGTCATCCTTCGGCTTTAATCCGCCGGAAGTGCACGTGGACAGCTTCATGCAGGGCCTGCCGCACGCGCTGCCTTATCTGGCCTCTGCCGTGCCGCTGGGGCTGGCGAACTACATCTTTGACCTGGAGAACATCGAAAGCGCCCACGCGGCGGGAGATGCGTACCCGACGCGCAAGGTGATGCTGGCGAACGGTCTGGCGTCGATGCTCGGCTGCCTGATGGGGAACCCGTTCCCGGTGACGGTCTACGTCGGCCACCCCGGCTGGAAAGCGATGGGGGCCAGCATCGGCTACACGCTGGCCTCCGGCGTGACCATGTTCATCGTGCCGCTGTTCGGGCTGGGGGCATTTATGCTCGCCATCATTCCGATGACCGCCATCGTGCCGATTCTGGTGTTTATCGGCGTCGTCACCGCCAACCAGGTGGTGAGGGAAACGCCCAAAGTGGAGGTGCCGGTGATCTTCATCTGCCTGTTCCCGTGGATCGCCAACTGGGCGCTGACCATGATGAACAGCGTGATGGGGGCGGCGGGCACCAGCGCGGCGAAGATCGGCACCGATGTGCTGCACAGCAAAGGGATCTACTACGAAGGACTCGTCCATTTGGGGAACGGGGCACCGCTCGCCAGCATGCTGTGGGGCTGTATCGCCATCTTCGCCATCATCAACAAGCCGCTGCGCGGAGCCGTTGCGGCCGCCGTTGGGGCGCTGCTGGCGCTGTTTGGGGTGATCCACGCCCCGGTGGTGGGCTTTGCCGAAGGCAGTTCGCTGATGTTCGTTACGGCCTACCTGATGATGGGCGGCATGTTTGTGGTGAAGCATGTGCTGGATAGTCGCGAAGCGGCGAGCGCTGCGACTGGTACCGTTGCGAAGGAAAATGTATGAAAGAGCTTATGGTCGTCGCCATCGGCGGCAACAGCATTATCAAAGACAACGCCAGCCAGTCGATTGAACATCAGGCGCAGGCGGTTAAAGCGGTGGCAGAGTCGGTGCTCGAAATGCTGGCCTCCGACTATGACATCGTGCTCACCCACGGTAACGGTCCGCAGGTGGGGCTGGATCTGCGCCGCGCCGAAATCGCCCACGAGCGGGAAGGGCTGCCGCTGACGCCGCTGGCAAACTGCGTGGCGGACACTCAGGGCGGGATTGGCTACCTGATCCAGCAGGCGCTCAACAATCGCCTGGCCGCGCGCGGGGAGCAAAAAGCGGTCACGGTCGTTACGCAGGTGGAGGTGGATAAAAACGATCCGGGTTTTACTCACCCTACCAAACCTATCGGTGCGTTCTTCACCGAGGCACAGCGCGACGAGCTGCAGCGCGCACATCCGGACTGGCATTTTGTCGAGGATTCAGGCCGTGGCTACCGTCGCGTGGTGGCTTCACCGCAGCCGCTTCGGATTGTCGAGGCCGACGCCATCAAAACGCTGACGCAAAAAGGCTTTGTGGTGATCGGCGCGGGCGGCGGCGGAATACCCGTGATTCGCAGCGAGCAGGGCGACTACCAGAGCGTCGATGCGGTGATTGATAAAGATCTCTCCACCGCGCTGCTGGCACGCGAGATCGGTGCCGACGTGCTGGTGATTACCACCGGCGTGGAGAAGGTGTGCATCAACTTCGGCAAGCCGAACCAGCAGGCGCTGGACACCGTCAGCGTGGCGCAGATGACGCGCTACAGGGAAGAGGGCCACTTCCCGGCGGGCAGCATGCTGCCCAAAATCGTCGCCTCGCTGGAATTTTTACACCACGGCGGCAGGCGCGTGATTATCACCTCGCCGGACTGCCTGCCCGCGGCGCTGCGCGGGGAAACCGGTACCCATATTGTTAATGAGGGAAGATAAGATGAGTGAAAACAAAAGCCGCCGCGAATTTATTAGCCAGAGCGGCAAAATGGTCACCGCCTGCGCGCTGTTTGGTGCCACCGGGTCCGTCGCGTATGCTGCTGACTCCGCGAAGCCAACCTGCGAGACGGGCAAACCGATGAGCATCACCGCGAAACATTACTATCTGGACAACGTGCTGCTGGAGGCCGGGTTTAACGTTGACGGCGGCGTGGCGACGAGCACCCGCACCGAGCTGAAAACGCTGGAGATTAACGACGGGAAGATCGTCGCCCTGCGCGATAACAAGCGCCACGCCGACGTAACGCTGCCGCACTACGATGCGGGCGGCAAGCTGATGCTCCCGGCGATGCGCGACATGCACATTCACCTGGATAAAACCTTTTACGGCGGTCCGTGGCGCTCCCTGAACCGCCCGGCGGGCACCACGATCCAGGATATGATCCGCCTCGAGCAGAAGCTGCTGCCGGAGCTGCAGCCCTACACCCAGGAGCGCGCGGAAAAGCTGATCGATCTGATCCAGTCGAAAGGCTCCACCATCGCCCGCAGCCACTGCAATATCGAGCCGACCTCCGGTCTGAAGAATCTGGAAAACCTGCAGGCGGTTTTATCGCGCCGTAAGCCCGGCTTTGACTGCGAAATTGTCGCTTTTCCGCAGCACGGGCTGCTGCTGTCGAACTCCGAAAAGCTGATGCGCGAGGCGATGCAGGCCGGGGCGCACTACGTGGGCGGGCTGGACCCAACCAACGTCGACGGCGCAATGGAGAAATCCCTCGACGCCATGTTCCAGATTGCGCTGGACTACGACAAAGGCGTGGATATCCACCTGCATGAAACCAGCCCGGCGGGCGTGGCGGCGGTGAATTACATGGTCGAGACCGTGGAGAAAACGCCGGAGCTGAAGGGCAAGCTGACCATCAGCCACGCCTTTGCGCTGGCGACGCTCAACGAGCAGCAGGTGGATGAGATCGCCACCCGCATGGCGGCGCAGCGGGTGACCATCGCCTCCACCGTGCCGATTGGCACCCTGCATATGCCGCTGAAGCAGCTGCGCGAGAAGGGTGTGTTCGTGATGACGGGGACCGACAGCGTCATCGACCACTGGTCGCCGTACGGTCTGGGGGACATGCTGGAGAAGGCGAATCTATACGCTCAGCTCTACATCCGCCCGAACGAGCAGACGCTCTCCCGCGCGCTCGGTATTGCCACCGGCGACGTGCTGCCGCTGAATGACAAAGGCGAGCGCGTGTGGCCGAAAGCGCAGGACGACGCCAGCTTTGTGCTGGTGGATGCCTCCTGCTCCGCCGAGGCTGTGGCGCGCATTTCACCGCGCACCGCGACGTTCCATAAGGGCAACCTTGTCTGGGGCTCGGTGGGTTGAGGTGCATTTCTCCCTCTCCCTGTGGGAGAGGGGTGGGGTGAGGGCTTCAGGCCGCACTTCCATAGGTTGGGTAAGGCGAAGCCGCCACCCGACAATGCAGTATACTGCTATGCACATTCTTAAAGAGGGATCTGCCATGGCACAAAACATCTACGACAATCCGGCGTTTTTCGAAGGCTACGCTCAGCTTCCGCGCTCGGTGCAGGGGCTGGACGGCGCGCCGGAGTGGCCTGCGCTCAGGGCGATGCTGCCGGATTTAACCGGCAAATCGGTTATCGATCTCGGCTGCGGCTATGGTTGGTTCTGCCGCGCGGCGCGTGAGCTGGGCGCGTCTGACGTCACGGGCGTGGATATCTCCGAAAAGATGCTCGCTCGCGCAGTGGAGCTCACCGCCGATCCACAGATTCACTATCAGCGTAGCGATCTGGAGTCTCTCAAGCTCAACGAAAACAGCCTCGATCTGGTCTACAGCTCGCTGGCGCTGCACTATCTGCCGGAACTGAACACATTATTTGCCCACGTTCAGCGCGCGCTTAAACCCGGCGGTTGCCTGGTCTTCTCAATGGAGCACCCGATTTACACCTGCGCCTCCCGTCAGGGCTGGCTGACGGACAACAGCGGCGAGCGGTTCTGGGGCGTGAACCATTATCAGGACGAAAGCCAGCGCGTCAGCAACTGGCTGGCAGACGGGGTGATTAAATACCACCGTACGCTGGGCACCACGCTTAACGCGCTGATCAAGGCCGGATTAACAATAAGCGAAGTCAATGAGTGGGGACCAACGCAGGCGCAAATTGACGCCTGGCCCGCGCTGGCAGAAGAGGCAGAGCGCCCGATGCTGGTGCTGATCGCCGCCCGTAAGGCTTAATAACCGACTTTATACACCCGCCCGCTCTGCACCCCTTCGACGCTGCGGCGGTAAGCCTGCGCAACGGTCGCGGCGGGAACGCTTTCAAAGCCCGGGAAGAAGCCGTCGTACGCTTCGGCGGATTCGGTCAGCACCGTCGGGCTGATCAGATTAATGCGAATACCGCGCGGCAGTTCACAGGCCGCGGCGCGCACAAACCCTTCCAGCGCGGCGTTAACCGTGGTGGCATTCACGCCCTGGGCAATCGGCTCGTGCGCCACAATCCCGCTTATCAGCGTAATCGAGCCACCTTCGTTCAGGAAGTGCTGGCCGGTCAGCGCCAGACGAACCTGCCCCAGCAGCTTATCCTGCAAACCCTGGTTGAACTCGCCGTCGGTCATGGTTGAGAGCGGGCCGAAGTGCAACCCTCCGCTGGCGGAGACAATCGCATCCACCGGACCGATCTTTTTGAACAGCGCCTGCACGCTCGCCTGCGAGGTGATATCCACCTGATGATCGCCCTGCGTGCGACCCACGCGGATCACCTCGTGGCGACGGCTTAGCTCTTCTGTCACAGCACGACCGACGGTACCGCTGGCACCAATAATGACGATTTTCATAGCAGACTCCTTATGTTGTGAGCCTTCATTCTTTAATAAATAAAAATTCAGATAAACTGGGATGATGTTAGAAGATTACTAACCAGAGGTTCGTAATATGGATAAGCTTCGCGGCATGGAGACGTTCATCGCGGTGGTGGAAAGCGGCAGCTTTACCGGCGCGGCGGCCCGGCTGGAGATGTCGGCGGTAATGGTCGGGAAGTATATTGCGCAGCTGGAATCGCAGCTCGGTACGCGGCTGCTGGAGCGCAACACCCGTCGCCAGAGCCTGACGGATGCCGGACGCGTTTATTTCGAAGAGGCCAGGCGCGTGCTGGAGCAGGTCTCGATTGCTGAAAACGCGGTTGAGCGCCTGCGAGCCACGCCCGCCGGCACCCTGCGCGTGACGGCGCCTACCTCGTTTGGCGGCTGCGTTATCGCGCCTCTGACGGCCACGTTTTTGCAGCGTTACCCGGAAGTGCGCATCGAACTGGATCTCACCAACCGAATGGTGGATCTGGTAGAGGAAGGGGTCGATCTGGCCATTCGTATCGGTGAGATCCGTAATGAGGATCTGGTGGCGAAATACCTGTGTCCCTACAACATGGTGATCTGCGCCGCGCCGGATTATCTGGCGCGTCACGGTACGCCGCAAACGCCAGCCGATCTGGTGGATCACCTGTGCCTGTCGCACACGGTCTGGACGGCGCGTAACGAGTGGCGGCTGCCGGGAGTGGAAGGCGAAGTGCGCTGGAAGCGTGATGCCGTCTTACGATGCAATGACGGCTACGGCTTACGCATGGCGGCGCGAGCCGGGGCGGGACTCCTGCTGCAACCGGAAGTGCTGGTGGCGGAAGAGCTGGCGAGCGGCAGGCTGGTTCGGGTTCTGGAAGCGTTTACGCCCGCGCCGAGGCCGGTGCATTTACTGTGGCGTCAGGATTTGCGGCCGCTGCCTAAGCTAACGGAATTTATTGCCCATATTCTGCTAAGATTGGGCACAATATAAAAAAAGAAGGTAAGTAAAGAATGTCTGCAAACAAACTCGCCAGCAGCGCGCAGGGCCTGCAATCCTCTGCCATCCGTGAATTATTAAAACATAGCAAAATGGCAGGCGTGATTTCGCTGGGTGGCGGTATTCCAAATCCGGACCTGTTCGATCATGAGGGTTTAAAAATCGCTGCTGATGCCGTGCTGTCTCAGCATTTTGGCGAAGCGTTCCAGTATGGCCTGACGGAAGGCGTCCCGGGGCTGCGCGAAGAGATCCAACGCATCTGTGAAGGTCGCGGCATCGCCTGTAAAGCCGATGACGTGGTCATTACTTCCGGCTCGCAACAATCGCTTGACGTGCTGGCGCGGGCGTTAATTAACCCGGGCGATACGGTCGTCGTGGAGCGGCCTACCTACCTCGCCGCGTTGCAGGTCTTTGGCCTGGCGCAGGCGAATTTTGAATCCGTTGGCACCGACGGCGACGGCATGAAAGTGGATGAACTTGAAGCGCTGGTAGCCACCAAAACCATCAAAGCGGTTTATATCGTGCCAACCTTTGGTAACCCGGGCGGCGTGACGCTCTCCGAAGCGCGTCGTAAACAGCTGGTGGAATTATCGAAGCGCTATGACTTCGTGATTATCGAAGACGACCCGTACAGCGAGATCAACTACACCGACGAAGCGTTCCGCCCGCTGATTGCTCATGCCAAAGATATCGGCAATGAGGATAACGTGGTGTACACCTCCACCTTCTCTAAAATCCTCGCGCCGGGCACCCGCGTGGGCTGGGTGCTGGTGCCGGAGTGGCTGAAGCGCGCGGTGGTGAACCTCAAGCAAACCACCGATCTGCACACCAGCACGCTGTCGCAGCTGATGACGTACGAGTATCTGAAAACCGGTCGTCTGGCGAATCAGATTAAAATGATCCGCGAAGCCTATCGCCAGAAATACCAGACCTTTGCAACGGAACTGGAAGCGGAGCTGGGCGATGTGATGTCGTTCCACAAGCCAAAGGGCGGCATGTTCCTGTGGGCGAAAATGAACAACGGCATCAATACGACGAAATGGCTGGAAAAAACGTTGAGCAACGGCGTCGTGTTTGTGCCGGGTGAGTTCTTCTACTGCAACGAGCCGGACCATACCACGCTGCGCATGTCTTTCGTTACCCCAACGGATGAGCAGCTTAAAGAAGCGGTTCGACGCCTCAAAATTTCCCTGTAACAGGATGCGCATAATGGCAGATGCCGTTATGCGCTGTTCCCGTGCAGGGTAACGTCTGGCTTGCCGGATTTTCGCTTCGCCATGACTTCCGCAACGGTTTTTATCCGGCTTAACTCCTCCTGCGTGCGGGAGTTAGATTGCGCTTCCCAGATATCAACGTTTAGCTGTAAGTTCAGCCAAAATTCAATAGTGGTATTAAAGGCTTTTGCCAGTTTGATCGCCATATCGGCAGTAAGTTTGCGATTGTTATTGACCAACGCGCTTACGGTATTGCGGTGTACATTTAGCATCTCTGCCAGATCGTTGATTTTCAGATTGAGCGGTTCAAGATACTCATACTGCAACACCTCGCCCGGCGTGGTGGGTTTGCGGAGTGCCTGTTGAAGTGTCATAGGTGATGCCTCACTTGTGTTGCGTGTACTTGTGTGGAGAGAGATAGAGATCGTCTGCTTTTCCCTCTGACCAGCGAAATACAAGCCTGTATTGTCTGTTTACCCGGATAGAGGAATATCCCTTCAACGGAGGACTCAATGCTTCATACATATTGCCCGGTGGCGATCGTAAATCCAGGTGCGACATGGCCGCATTGATGATGTCGAGCTTTCTTGCAAGCGCTGTTTCCAGATTCAAAGGAATAACATTGCTCGATCTCCCGTAGAGAAAAAAATCCTCAAGCCATTGATCCCGAAAATGATTAATCATAATGCTGGTAAGCTCCAGTCCTTGAAGCTGAGTGGATAGTAATGCACTCCTGCACTGTGCGCAAGTGCGTTTTGTCTGCGAGTAATATTACCCTGGTCATGGCTGAAGGGAAGTGTGATGCATGACTAAAGGTTAATTCTTCGAGGCGGATTCCACGTCTTGCGTGCGGATTAATGCCCGGCGGCGCTGCGCTTGCGCGGGCCTGCGAGAATGTAGGCCGGGTAAGGCGCAGCCGCCACCCGGCGTTTGACTACCGCTCCCTCAGCGCCTCCTTCGCCCGGTTAAACGGTTTGATCATATAATCCAGCACCGTTTTCTCCCCGGTCTTGATATCCACCGTCGCTATCATCCCCGGCACGATCGAGAAGTGCCTGCCCGCCTTATTCACCAGATAATCCTGGCTGGTACGGATAAACACCCGGTAATAGAACACCTCCGGCTTCGCTTCGTCCTGAATAGTGTCCGGCGAAATGGTCTCCACCACCCCGTGTAGCCCACCGTAAATCGCGTAATCGTAGGCGGTGATTTTCACCAGCGCCTCCTGATTAGGGTGGATAAAGGCGATATCCCGCGGCGAGAGGCGGGTTTCAATCAGCAGGTGGTCGTCCACCGGCACAATTTCCATCAGCTCACCGTTGGGCGGGATCACACCGCCAATCGTTGTCACTTTGATGTTTTTCACGATCCCGCGCACCGGAGACTTCACCGTCAGACGGGTAACGGAATCCTCGCGGCCTTTCAGGATCGCTGACACCATATCCACCTCGGCGTTGGCCTTCGACAGCGCTTCACGGGCCTGCACGTAATACTGGGAACGCACGTCGGTGAGCTTCAGCTCCAGGTCGCTTTTCTGCCGTTGCAGGCGCAGCACTTCCACGTGGCTGGCGGCCCCGGTTTTCACCAGCCGCTGGGTGATCGCCAGCTCTTTGTTCGCGAGATCTAACGCGGCGCGCAACTCCCGCTGGGTATCCTCAAGCTGGGCGCGGCGCGAGTTGTAGAGCCGCGTTTCAGCGGCGGTCAGGTCGGTCCATTTCGCCAGGGACGGCGGGAATTTAAGCGGCAGATCGTTCACCTCGGCATACAGACGCGCGCTGGAGGCCAGCGACGCGCGGTAACGCGCCGCGCTTTCGCCGACGTTGGATTCCGAGCGGGTAGGATCCAGTCGCGCCAGCACCTGTCCGGCCTGCACCTGATCCCCTTCGTGCACGTTCAGCTCGGTGAGGATGCCCCCATCCAGCGACTGCAATACCTGCTCGCGTGAACTGGGGATCACTTTCCCGGTGCCGGTTGAGACTTCGTCCAGCACCCCGAACCACGCCCAGACGCCAAGCACCACAAACATCAGCAGGGAGAAGAAAACAATGCGCCGGGCACCGGTATAACCGCTTTCTGAGTCGAGCGCGTTATCCAGATCTTCTACTGCGGCAACGTCACGCTGACTGATTTTCATTTTTCCACTCCCGTCCGGTTGCCTGCTGCTGTTGCTGCATACGGCTGTTGTTCAGCGCCTGGGCTTTTGGCGCGTCCATCACCAGCATGCCATCTTTGAGTACCACCACGCGCTCCACCAGCTCCAGCACCGGCACGCGGTGGGTCGCGACAATCAGCGTGCGGTTGCCAAGCCACGCTCCGAGGCGCTGAATAAATTCCCGCTCGGTATGCTCATCAAGGGAAGCGGTCGGTTCATCCATCAGCACGATATTCGGATCGCGCAGTAGCATCCGTGCCAGCAGGATGGACTGCCGCTGCCCGCCGGACAGCCCGACACCGTTCTCCATAATCGGGTAATCCAGCCCCTTCGGCAGCTTCTGCACAAAGCTGGCCGCGCCGCACATCTCCAGCACCTCGAAGATCTCTTTATCGGTGGCGCGCGGCATGCCGAGCGTGATGTTCTCGCGCAGGGTGCCGTAAAACAGCCGGGCGTTCTGGGTCATAAAGCCGACGTTTCGCCGCACGTCAGCCACGTCCAGATGCGGCAGGCTGAGGTTGTCGAGCCGCAGTTCACCGCCCGCCAGATCCATCCCGCCCGCCATCGCCTGCAACAGGGTTGATTTGCCCGCGCCGTTGCGCCCGAGGATCGCCACTTTCTCGCCCGCTTTGATCTCCAGACGGTTAATGCGCAGCGCCATGCGCGGATCTTCCGGGTGATAGCGGAACTGCGCCTGCTCGAACAGGTAATGTCCGCGCAGCACGTCCTGACGGATCGGCGTCTCTTCGCGCTGATTCTCGGTCGGCAGCTGCATAATGCTGTCCAGCCCCTCTTTGGCCGCCTTCACCTGCTGCCAGCGGGCCAGCACGCCGCACAGCGTCGCCATCGGGGCGATCATCCGTGAGGCGAGCATTGAGGCGGCCACCACTGAACCGGTGGTTAAGGTGCCGTCGATCACCATCGGCGCGCCCACCACGATCACCCCGGCATACACCAGGCTCTGAATGGTCATCCCCCAGCTGATCAGGTTCTGGGTCAGCTCGCGGGTGCGCAGGCCGGATTCGGCGGTGATCTGGATATAGCTGTTCCACTGCTGCAAAAAGCGGTTCTCCGCCTGCATCAGCTTGATGTCCTCCAGCCCCTGCACGCTCTCCACCAGCACCGCGTTGCGCAGGGTCGATTCATGCGCCGACTGCTTCGCCAGCTCCGCCAGCTTCTTTTGCAGCAGCAGGCCAGGCAGGACCATGATCACCGCCGCCACCGGGGCGATCCACGCCAGCTGCGGAGCGATGATCGCCAGCACAATCACAAACAGGATAAAAAACGGCAGATCGACGATGGTGGAGATGGTGGAGGAGGTGACCATCTCGCGGATCTGCTCCAGCTCGCGCAGCTGGGAGATAAAGCTGCCGGTGGATCGCGGAATGGCGCTGTGGCGCAGCCGCAGCGCGTGGCCGAACACCCGATCCGAGACGCGCAGATCCGAGCGTTTACCCAGCAGATCCATAATGTGTCCGCGCGCCACGCGCAGCACAAAGCCAAACAGCGTGGCGATCAGCACCCCGATGGTCAGCACATAGAGCGTCGGATAGGACTGGGCGGGGATCACCCGGTCATACACCTGCATGGAAAAGACGATGCCCGAGAGGGAGAGCACGTTAATGAACAGTGCCGCCAGCATTACCCAGCTGTAAGGGCGAAGGTCGCGCATCACCAGCCGGTAGAGCCAGTCCGGGCGGTATTTTGAGATATAGGCGTCCACGCGGCTGTCCTTCAGCGCCGCCAGCGGACGCAGGGCGATGACGTGGCGGATGGCAGGCAGCATCGCGCTCATCGACAGGCGGTTGGTGTGCGTGCTGTCGTCGAAAAAGCTGACCTCAAGCGTATCCTCGCCGTCGAAATTGTCGATCACGCCGATTTTACCGTCGTTCAGCTCCACCACCACCGGCAAACGCCAGCTGTTGATAGCGTGCTGATCGGCCGTCAGCAACTGGAATGTCAGCCCGGCTTCACGGGCGAGCTGCGTCAGCGCGGGCACCATCGGTTTGCCTTTCAGCCACGGCGCGCCGGCGATCAGCGAGCCTGGCGAACAGGCAACGCGATAGCGCGTCGCCACATAGCCAAACGCCTGCGCCCACTGCTCCAGCGCCTCATCCGTCATGTTTTCACCTTGCGGAATATCGCGTTGCTTCATGGCTGGATCTCCACGGTCTGGATGGTGCGGTTTTCAAGATCGAACGCGTGACGCAGGCGCCCGGTGTTGTACAGACAGTTGAGCTGAAGCTGATGCAGCTGTCCGGCGGTTTGCTGTTGGGTAAAGCGCGCCTGATACACCTCCTGCTCTGCGTTGAGCACGTCGAGCAGCGGGCGGGAACCGAGATCGAGATACTGCTGCTGATACAGCTCGCGGGTGCGGGCGCTGAGCGCTTCCTGACGGCCCTGGATCTGAAGCGTGCTCATCAGGCTCATCACCTGGCTGCGCGCTTCCAGCAGTTTTTGCCGCACCTCAAGACGGGTGCGCTGGATGGTGGACTGGGCGGATTCCACCGCGTGTCCGGCGGCGTTACGCCGGGCGGTGAGGCCGCCGCCCTGATAGAGCGGCATCTGCACTTTTACCCAGGCGGAATACTGGGTGCGATCCCGGGTTTCACTCCCCGCGTAGCGATCGTTCATATAGTGACGCACCTCCGGCTCCAGCGAGACGGTTGGCGTCATCTGCGCGTCGGCGTAGTCGAGGTTCGCCTGGGCGACGTTAGCCTGCGCCCAGGCGGCAAGTACCGCGGGCACAAGACGGTCATCCGGCTCGGCGATGTCGCAGCTCCGGCCCAGCTTTTGCGGAAAGTCATTGCTGATTGCGTTCAGGCTGTTCCAGCCGAGAAAGCTCATCAGCGTGGCGCGGGCGCTGTCCAGGCTGGCCTGGTACTGCATCAGCTGGGCGCGCGCGCCTTCAATGCGCGCATCGGTCTGCACCACGTCAGAGAGCGACGTGGCCCCTTCGTCGTTACGCTGGCGGGTCAGCGTGCCAATCGAGGAGAGGGCGTCGAGCTGTTCTTTAGCGGTGTCGACCATCTGCTGTAAGGTTTGCACCTGCACCATGGCGATGGCGGTATCGTGGGCAATAGTGTCGATACTCACCAGCACGTTGGCCTGCTGCTGGGCAACGCCCGCGCTCTCGGCGCGCACCTGGCTGGCCACTTTGCCAAAGTCGTAGAGCATCTGTGAGAGAGAGAGCACCAGCGATGGGGTAAAGCCGTTCTGGTCGCCGTCATGGGAATAGCCGTTGTCCACGCCGGCATTAATCTGCGGATAGTATTTTGATTTAGCGACGTCCACCTCTTCGCTCTGTTCATAGAGTTTTCCCACGGCTTCGCTGATCGCCGGGTGCCAGGTGACGGCGCGGTTAACGGCATCGCCAAGCTGCAATGAACCGGGTGCGGCTTTGCCGGCCGCAGGGGCAACGCGGCCATTGAGCGAGGGGAGTTCCTGCGTTTCGCGAAGCTGCCCGGTGTTGATGATTGCCGCCGGGTTCGCGCAGAGAGCAGGCATAGATATCAGGCAGCACGAGAGCCACCAGTGAGGCATCTTCATTCCCATGTCATGTCCCTATTAAAAAGAGTATGTCTTTATTATTTATGCCCGGGCGCTGTGCGCCCGGGTCATCTCTTGCAGGTGCTATCAGGTAATGATGTGTTGCTGGTTAACAAGCTCGTCGTATGTGGTCTGAACGTTATCAAGCGTAACGAGTGCAGTATTAGTGTAGGTGGACCCTGCACCATCACGGTCGATGGAGATCACAGTGTTGCTACCGCTTTGTGTGACATGGATATAATTCCCCAACGAGGCGGTATTACCATCCCAGCCCACCAGCAGATCGCCGATGTCGATTTTGTCCCCCTGCGCCAGCGAGAACCCGGTCCAGTGATCGCCCGCGGTGCTGCTGACGTTGCCCGCCGTGGCATTTCCCACCGTACTGTTCAGCACCTGATAAATCAGCGTATCGCCGTAGGCCGTACCGGTGATGGCGTCGTTATGCTCCGAGCTGATGAACTGCGGTGCCATATTGATGGTCAGCGTGGCGGTATCCGTGTTGCCGTTGGCATCGGTCAGGGTGTAGTTGAAGGTCTCCTTCGACGTCATGGTTGAGAGCGATACCCCGCTGTTGAGGGTATAGGTGTAATGACCGTCAGCGCCGATCGCCAGGATGCCGTAATGGCCGGTGATGTTCACCGTTGCGCTGCCGGTATATGGATCCAGCGTGGTGGTCACGCCGTTGTACCCGGTCACGCTCAGGCGGGTATCCACCGAGTGGAGCTGATCCAGCACGCCGCCAGAGTCGGTGCCGTCAAAGATATTGCCGTTGACGGTGTGGCTGCCGGTGACGTCAAAATCACTCAGCGAGTAGGTGGTGCCGTTCACGCTTGGGGTGATGGTGATGGTCCCGACGCTCAGCCCCGGTACGCTACCGGTAAAGTTCAGCGTATAGGTCCCGGCGTTGAGATCCAGCCCGGTCAGCGGAACGTCGATGCTGCCGCCCAGCAGTGAGCCTCCGCTGAAGGAGCCGCTGCGAATCACATTCGTCCCGTCAGTGATTGACCAGTTCACCGTCAGCCCGCCCAGTGCCAGCAGCGAGGCCACGTTAAAGTGCAGCGAGGCATTATGCAGCGCGGTGTTTGCATCCACCACGAAGGTCCCGCTTCCGCTGCCCTGCGTTGACCCCAACAGGGCGGTAGTCCAGCTGGCGGTGCCGACGGAGGTATCCGTATAGGTTGACGTATGGTGAACCGACGTGACGTCCATCGCGGTGCTGACATCGTTTACCGCATCCATTGGGCGCGCGGTTGGGGTGATGTTCAGCGAAGCCGTGTCTTTCGAGCCGTCAGGCGCGGTGATGGTGTAGACGAAGGTATCCGGCGTGCTGATATGGTCCGCGCCGACCCCGCTGTTCAGGGTGTAGGTGTACTCTCCGGCCGCGTTGATCCGCAGCGTACCGTACTCGCCGGTGATCTCCGTCAGACCGCTGCTGTTCACCGCCACGCCGTTAACGTCGGAGACTACGGTACCCGCTGGCGCAATATCATCCGCCAGTACATCCCCGGTCGTGCTCTCGCTCACGCTTGCCACGCTGTAGACATGATCCTGCAAGACGTTCAGCGTGTAGGCCGTCAGCGCGGTGATCCCCGCCGCCGTATTGAGCAGGAACAGGTACTCGCCGGCGGGCAGATTCAGCGTCAGCTGCGAGGAGGTGCCGCCCAGCAGCGGCGCGCGCAGCCAGCCGGGTTCAACGCGCATCTGCTCGAAGGTCTGCGTCGCATTGTTGAACTTATAGATGTAGAGGTCGAACACCGAGGCCAGCGCCACGCCGCCCACGGACGCCTGAACGGTCATGGTGCGGGTGGTGCCTTCTTCCACGTTATAGATGATCGGGTTGGCCAGATCGTCCAGCAGGTTCAGCCCCAGCGTATTGCCAAGGTTGATCCCCACCAGGGTAAAGCCGCCCTGCGACGAGGTGCCGTTGTTAATCGCCTCCACGGTGGTATCGAAGGTCAGCGAGGCGGTATCGTCCACGGCCACGATACCGCTGCTGCTGGTGCCTTCGCCCAGCGACAGAACCAGATTTGCCGAGGCGCTGGTGCCGTTGTGGGTGATGGTGTAGGTAAAGTTCTCCGTGCGCCCAATGACGGCGGCGCTGGTGTTGGTCAGGTTATAGGTATAGCTGCCGTCCAGGTTGATGGTCAGCGTGCCGTACTGCCCCTGAATCACCGTGCCGTCAGCCGTGACGCTGGTGGTGGTGCCCTGGGCGTTGGTGACCGCGGTGACGGTGGTGCCCGCCGGGGCGTTGTCGCTGCCTGCGGTTGGATCCACGTCGGTGATGACGTTCCCGACAACGCTGGTCTCGCCGGACACGGTGCCTGCGCTGGTCTCTTTCACCGCCACATCGAGGCTGGTGTAAGAGCCGGTTGCCAGCAGGTTAGTGTTGTAGCTCAGGACGCGATACTGACCATCCGCCAGGCCGGTCAGGTTCAGCGACACCCCCGTCGCGCCGAGGGTCAGCAGGTCAGCGAACTGCGGCTGTCCGGTGTCGACCACGGTGGTCCAGGTGTTGTTGGCGGCGTCAAAGCGCTGTACCACCAGCTCAAGGGTATTGAGCAGGGAGAGTACGGCCCCCGTGGCGTTGGCGTTCACGGCAATATCCGCACTGCCGCCGCTGCCGACGGTGAAACCTACCTGCGCGGTGTCGTTGCCGAGCAGCGTCAGCACGTTACCTACGGCGCCCACCAGCAGGAAACCATAGTCGCTGTACTGCGAGTTTGTCACCGTTGCGGTGGTTGTCAGCGCCAGCTCTTCAACGTTGGTGCTGGCTGAGAGCGGCACCACCGGCGCAAGGGCTGAACCGGGCAGCGAGACGTTGCCTGCCGCGTCGGTGGCGGTGATTTGCAGCGTCTGACCTTCCGTCTGTTTATTTAGGAAGGTGTAGCTCCAGGAGCCGTTGCTGTCTGCCGTGGCGGTGACCGTTGAGTTATCCGCCAGACGGATGGTGACGGTACTGCCCGCTTCGGCGCTACCGGTCAGTACGCTGCCGTCTGCGTTGAAGGTCCCGGTTGGAGCCGTTGGCGCAGTGAGATCGACAATCACGGTGGTCGAGGTGGAAATCGGGCTGGTGCCCGAGCCGTTGGTCGCCGTGGCGGTGAAGGCATGCGGCCCTTCGCTCAGCACCGGCGTGGTGAAGCTCCAGTTGCCGCTGGCATTTGCGGTGACCGTGCCCATCAGCACCCCGTTGTTATAGAGGGTGATAGTCGCGTTTGGCTGCGCCGTGCCGCTCAGGGTTGGCGTGGTGTCATCGGTGGTTTTCCCGTTGGTCAGGTTGCCCGTCACCGTGCCGACGTTATCGTCGATGTTAGCGATAACCGGCGCGTTCGGGATCGTGGTGATCGGAGCAATCACGGAGGTGGTGATACCCGCGTTACCGGCCTTATCGGTAGCAAAGACAATCAGTGACTCCCCGCCGGTCTGTGGAGGGGTGAGGGTGGCGCTGAAGTTTCCGCTGCCGTCCGCGACGGCGGTACCAAGCACGGTTCCGGTGCTGCTGGTGATGGTGACGGTACTTCCCGCTTCCGCCGTACCGGTAACCTGCGTCCCGTTGGTGATCACCGCCAGCCCGGTTGGGGCTGGTGGCGGCGTCAGGTCAACGTTGATCGTGATAATCGGCGATGGCGCGCTGGTATTGCCCGCGGCATCGGTGGCGGTGGCGGTGAAGTTATGCGCGCCTTCGGTCAGCGTGGTGCTGGTTTGCGGCAGCGTCCAGTTGCCGTTGGCATCGGCAGTGACGGTTCCCACCAGCGTCGTGCCGTCGTAAATACGTACGGTGGCATTGGCTTCAGCCGTACCGTTTAAGGTCGGACGGGTGTCGTTGGTTGGGTTGGTGCCGGTGACAGGGCCGGTGACGGTTCCCACATCATCCACAATCGAGGTGATTGCCGGTGCGACAGGGGCGGTGGCATCCACATTGATGGTGTAACCCCCGGTCTGCGCGCTGGCGTTGCCCACGGCGTCGGTGGCGGAGAAGGTCAGATTATGCGGCCCGTCAGCCAGCGGGGTGGACGGCGTAAAGCTCCACGCGCCGCCGGTGGCGACCGCAGTGCCAATCTGTACCCCATTGTCATAGATGGTTACCGTCGCGCCAGCTTCTGCCGTACCGGTGAGCGTTGGACGTGCATCGTTGGTTAACCCGCCGTTGGCGACAGGCGTCGCAGCATTACCGACGTCGTCGGTGATGCTGGTCAGTACCGGTAGCGCTGGCGGCGTGGTGTCAATGGTCAGGCTGAAATCGGCGGACGGCGCGCCGGTGTTCCCCGCCTGATCCGTTGCTTCTGCGGTAAAGGTGTGTGACCCGGTGCCCAGCGGCACGGTGATATCCACGGTCCAGTTGCCGTTAGCATCGGCAGTACCGGTGCCCACCAGCGTAGTGCCTTCGTAGATATTCACGGTGGCCAGCGGCTCGCTGGTCCCCACCAGGCGCGGGAGAGGATCGTTCGTGGTCTGGCCGGAGCCAATCGCCCCGGTGATGGTGCCAACATCGTCAATCGCCTGGGTGATAACCGGCGCGGCAGGCGCAGTCGTATCCACCACCAGCGTAAAGCCTGGTGAGGCAGGACTGACGTTGCCCGCGGCATCGGTTGCCGTGGCTGTCCAGGTGTGGCTGCCGTTTGCCAGCGTGCCGGTGGTGAAGCTCCATACGCCGTTGGCATCAGCCACGGCGGTGCCCACCTGCTGACCATTCTCATAGATGGTGATGGTCGCGTTGGCTGCCGCGGTGCCGTTCAGCGTTGGCGTGGTGTCGTCTGTGCTTTGTCCCGAGGCGACCGGGCCCAGCACGGGACCGGCATTGTCGGTGGCAGGGGTAAAGACCGGTGCGTCGGGCACCGACGTATCCACCGTCAGGTTGAACGGTGGTGAGGTGACCCCGGTATTGCCTGCGGCATCGGTGGCGTTGAAGGTAATGGTATGCGGCCCTTCACCCAGCGCGGTGGTCGGCGTGAAGGTCCAGTTACCCTGGGCGTTGACGACCGCCGTGCCGATTTCCACATCATCGACAATAACGTGCACCGTTGCGCCCACTTCCCCCGTACCGTTGAAGGTTGGACGGGTGTCGTTGGTGGAACCGTTGCTGGCGATGATTCCCGTTCCCGGGCTGACATCGTCTATCACCGTGGTGACCACCGGGGCCGCAGGGCCGGTGGTATCCACCGTAAAGGCGAACACTGGCGAGTTGGCGGAGACGTTTCCGACATCATCGCTGGCGTTGACGCGCAGGTTATACGTCCCGTCCGTCAGAACCGGGTCCGGCGTAAAGGTCCAGTTACCGTTGCCGTCGACCGTAGTGGTACCAATCTCTACGCCGTTATTCAGAACGTGAATGGTGGTACCCGCCTGGCCGGTGCCGCTCAGGGTTGGCGTGGTGTCATTGGTGACCTGCCCGGCGGTAAGCGGGCCGGTTACGCCACCCGGAGCGTTGTCGCTGACCGTATCGATCGTCGGCACCTGTGGCGCCGTCAGATCGATATTGATGCTCCAGACGCCGGACGGCTGGCTGACGTTGCCCTGCGGATCCGTCGCTCTGACGGTAAAGTCATGCGTTCCTTCCCCGAGGGCGGTTTCAGGGGTAAATGTCCAGGCGCCGGTACCGTCTGCCGCCACCGTACCAATCTGCGTGGCGCCATCAAAAATGGCGACGACGCTGTTCGGCTCGGCGGTACCGGTCAGGGTTGGCGTGGTGTCGTTGGTTGGATCGCCGCTTGGGACAGGCGTTGCCGCATTGCCTGCGTTATCCGTCACGCTGGTAATCACCGGCGTGGTGGAGACGGTGTCGACCACAATGGTGATCCCGGCCGACGGGGTGCTCTCATTGCCTGCCGGGTCGGTGGCGGTTACGGTCAGGGTGTGGCTGCCGTCGTCCAGCGCAGGCGGTGTGTAGCTCCAGGTGCCGGTCGGACCGACAACAACGGTGCCCAGCGGGTCGCCGTCATCGTACACGGTAATGGTGTCCCCGGCCGTGCCTGTCCCGGTCAGGGTAGGACGGTTGTCGTTGGTGCTCTGCCCGTCGGCGATTGGGCCGGTGATCGGACCTACGTCATCGGTCACCGCACCGATGGCTGGCGCTGTCGGGGCGGTAAGGTCGACGGTAACGGTCGCGACAGGTGACTGCCCGCTGGTCGCGCCGGTGGTGGTATTCGTGGCGGTGACGGCGAAGGTGTGTGGCCCTTCCGTCAGCGGCAGGAGCGGCGTGTAGCTCCAGTTGCCGTTGGTATCTGCAACAACGTTGGTCAGCGGAACCAGCACCCCATCCTGATAAATGGCGATCACGCTGCCCGGATCGGCGGTGCCGGTAAGGGTAGGCGTGATGTCATTGGTGGTTTTATCTTTCACATCACCAATGACGGGATCGACGTCATCGTTGATCGCCGTAATCACCGGCACCGCAGGCAGATCGAGCGGAGAGTCCGGCACGTCAAAGGTGGTTGACGGGCTGGCATTGCCTGCGGGGTCGGTGGCGGTGAGCGTCAGCGTAGTGGCATCGAGCTGGGCCGGGGAGAGGGCGATGGTGAAGGAGCCTCCCGTCGCGACCCCGGTCCCGATGACATTGCCGTTGGCGTCACGAACCGTCACCGTGGTTCCGTCATCTGCCGTCCCGGTCAGCGGAGTGCCCTCCGCGGCAATGGTCATATTGGTTGGCGTTGCAGGCGGCAGGGTATCCACCGTCACGCTGAGATCCCCGGAGCTGGCGGAGGTATTCCCCGCCGCGTCACTCGCGGCCACTGAGAAGGTATGCGGCCCCTCGGTCAGCGCAGGGTCGGCGGTCCAGGACCATGTCCCGTTCGGCTGAACCTCCACGACCACCGGCGAGGCGACACCATCAACAGAAACGGTGACGCTCGAACCCGGCTCGCCAATCCCGGTGAGGGTTGGCGTACCGTCGCGGGTGTAAAGCACGCTGTTGGTCAGTTGGCTGTCAGAGACGGCGTCAATTTGCGGCACGGTTGGCGCCTGCGTATCAACCTCCACCGTAAAGACCGGGCTTACCGGGCTAACGTTACCGGCATCGTCCACCGCGGCGACGGTGATATTCAGCGGGCCGTCGGTCTGCGTCGGCAGGGTATAAGACCATCCGCCATTGACGACTTCAACGCGATCCACTTCCACGCCGTTGTTGTAGATGATCACCGTCTCGCCGGTGGTGCCGGTTCCGCTCAGGGTCGGTGTGGTGTCGTTAGTGGACCCGCCGTTCTGCGCGCCGGCGATGTCGCTGATAACAGGGGTGTCCGGGGCGAGGGTATCGACCGTTATCGTGATACCGGCTGATGGCACAGATTCGTTCCCGGCTTCATCGGTGGCGGTCGCCGTGTATTCGTGCGTCCCTTCGCCAATGTTGTCCTCAGGACGCCAGCTCCAGTTACCGTTACCGTCCACCGTAACGCTGCCCACGGCCTGCGGCTCGCCTGTACCCACCTGGTCATAGATGGTAATGACGTCATTCGGCGTACCGGTGCCGCTCAGGACCGGACGCGGATCGTTGGTGGATTCGCCATCCAGCACGGGGCCGGTGATCTGGCTTACGCTGTCTGTCACCGTTGGGGTTCCCGGCTGGGCAGGCGCGTCGGTATCAATGGTAATGGTCACCGGCGTGGACGGCGCGCTTTCGTTCCCGGCGCTGTCCTGGTTGGTCACCGTCAGGGAGAGATCGTAGGTGCCGTCAGGCAGCGGAGTGGTGGGTGTCCAGCTCCAGTTACCGTCGCCATCGATCTCGGCTTCACCAATTTTGGTGGCGCCATCGTAAATGTTGACGGTATCGCCCGGCGTGCCCGAGCCGCTCAGGGTTGGCGTGGTATCCCGGGTGGTCTCCCCAGGATTCAGGGCCGTCCCCGGCGTGCCGCCGTCCGGGTTGACGGTGATCTCAGGAATATCCGGCGTTGCAGGCGCGGTGGTGTCGATCGCCAGTTCAAACGGCGGCGAAATGGTGGTGTTACCCGCCTCATCCGTTGCGTGGACCGTCAGCGAGTGCGGGCCGTCCGTCAGCGGCGTGGTTGGCGTGAAGCTCCAGCCGCCGCTGCCGTCGAGCACGGCCGTGCCGAGCAGGGTGGTTCCGTCATAGATCGTGATGGTGGTGCCGTCCGGTGCGGTTCCCTGCAACTGCGGCAGCGTGTCGTCGGTGGTGTCCCCGCTGTTAAGCGGAAGCTGCACGGGCCCCACGTTATCGGAGACGGTGTCAATGGTGGCCGCCGGTGGCGGAGTCGTATCGACGGTAAAGGTAAAGCCAGCTGATGGTGCGCTGGCGTTGCCCGCCGCATCGCTCGCGACGACGGTGAACGTATGCTGCCCGTTCACTAATGGGGTGGTGGGCGTGAAGGTCCATGCGCCACCGCTGTTAACAACGGCAGTACCAATATCCTGTCCGTCCAGGCGGATCGTCACGGTGGAGCCCGGCTCACCGGTACCGTTCAGCGTCGGGAGCGTATCGTTGGTGGTTTCATTGGTGTCGAGCGCACCCGTGCGGCCCGGTACGTCATCAATGACCTGCGTAATGGCCGGCGCGCCCGGGGCGGCGGTATCCACCGTGATGCTCCAGGTATTCGATGTCCCGCTGAGGTTATTGTTGGCGTCAACCGCCGTCGCCGTCAGTACGTGCCCGCCGTCCGGTAGCGCGGTTTCCAGCGTGATGGACCAGTGACCGTTCGCCGACACGACTGCGGTGCCAATTTCGGTAGTACCGCTGTAGAGGGTGATGGTGGTGCCAGGCTCGCCCGTTCCGTTGATGGTAGGCGTGCTGTCGTTGGTGAGACCGTTCTGGCTGACAGGACCGGTGACGCCGGGGGCATCATCCACCACGCCCGTGATGACCGGGGTTTGTGCCGCGGTGATGTCCGGCGCGTCAAACGGCGCGGTCGGACCGGTGTTTCCGGCGGTATCAGTGGCATCGGCGGTCAGGGCTTCGCCGTTGGCTTTCGGCGGGATCAGATCTACGCTGAAATTCCCCTGATCGTCGGCGACCGCTTCCCCGACCTTCACGCCATTTTCACGAATGGTGACGGTACTGCCCGGCTCGGCTGTACCGGTTACGGTGGTGCCGTCGGCAGAGATCACCAGGTTTTCCGGCGCCAGCGGTGGGGTGCTGTCTGGCGCGTCGGCAAAGCCAGACGGGCTGGTGTTGCCGCTGCCGTCGGTGGCCGTCACTTCAAGGGCTTCGCCGTTGGTCTGGGCTGGCGAAATCGGGATGGTAAATGTGCCGTCCGGACCGGCGGTGGCCTGGCCGATGATCGTACCGTCCGGCGCTTTAATGATAATCGTGCTGTTTGGCTCGGCGGTTCCGCTGACGCTGGCCCCGTCTTCCGCCACCACCAGGTTGCCCGGTGCGGCAGGCGGGGTGATATCCGCTGCGTTAACCAGCGCCGGTGAGCTCTGGTTGCCTGCGGCATCGGAGGCGACCACGGAGATAATCTCACCGTTGGTCTGCGCAGGGTTCAGGTTGGCGACATAGTTGCCGTTGCTGTCGGCAGTGGCGGTCCCGATTTGCAGCCCGGCATTGTTGGTGATGACGATTTTACTGCCCGGCTCGGCGGTACCGGTGATCTGGGTGCCTGCGGAGTTGAGCGTCGCAACCGGCATGTCTGGCGGCGTAAGATCGACGGTAAAGTTGATCGGCTGAGACAGACCGCTCTGGTTGCCTGCCGCATCAGTTTCCCGCAGGGTAATCGAGTGTGCGCCTTCTGCCAGTGGATTCGTCGGCGTGATGCTCCAGGTACCGTTCGGCAGAACGGTGGTGGTGCCGATAACAACGCCGTTATCGTAAACCGTGATCGTGCTGCCCGGTTCGCCTCTGCCCGTCAGGCGCGGCTCTGAGGCATCGGTAAATTGCCCGGCACCGATCGCCCCTTTCAGTACGCCCGTGTCGTCGTTAATGATAAATCCGGAAGGCGTTTGCGGCGCGGTGACATCTACCGTGACGGTAAAGACCGGCGAGGCCGGGCCAGTGTTACCGGCGACGTCGGTAGCGCGCACGGTAAGCTGGTGGCTGCCTTCGCTCAGGTTCACCGACGGCGTAAAGCTCCAGCTTCCGTTACTGCCCACAACCGCTGTGCCAATGGCAATGCCGTTATCATAGATGGTGACCGTCGAGCCCGCTTCCGCCGTGCCGGTGAGCTGTGGCCGTGGGTCGTTGGTGCTGCTTCCACTCCCGAGCGTGCCGGTGCCAGGCGCAACATCATCGGTGATGCTGACGATCGCTGGCGCGCCAGGCGCGACGGTATCGACCACGAAGGTTACCGCCGTGGACGCCGGGCTGGTATTGCCTGCGGCATCGGTCGCGGTGGTGGTAATGGCGTGGCTGCCTTCAGACAGGTTGGTCGACGGGGTAAAGCTCCATTTCCCGGTGGCATCGGCTGTGGCGGTGCCAATCGGTTTCCCGTTGTCATAGAAGGTAATGACGGTGCCGGCTTCACTGATGCCGCTGAACGTCGGACGGGCATCGTCCGTGCGTTGTCCGTTGCTCAGCGGGCCTGTTTCGGCGCCCACGTTATCATTGACGGTGACAATCTCGGGTGCATCCGGCGCGGTTAAATCCGGTGCCGTGACCTGAACGCCCGGGCTGGTATTGCCGGACTGATCGGTGGCGGTAGCGGTGATCTGTTCTCCGTTGGTAAGCGGCGTACCGAGATCAATCGTAAATTTCCCGTCGCTGCCCGCTTTGCCCGTTCCGATGGTGTTGCCATCGGCATCTTTCAGGGTAACGGTGCTGCCCGGCTCAGCGGTACCGGTAACGGTTTTGCCGTCAGGAGAGACCTCCAGATTGGCCGGGGCATCCGGCGCGGTGAGATCCGGTGCCGTAACCTGACCGCCCTGGCTGGTATTGCCGGACGGATCGGTGGCGGTGGCGGTGATCTGTTCCCCGTTGGTGAGTGGCGTACCGAGATCAATCGTAAATTTCCCGTCGCTACCCGCCTTGCCCGTTCCGATGGTGTTGCCATCGGCATCTTTCAGGGTAATCGTGCTGCCCGGCTCAGCGGTACCGGTGACGGTTTTGCCGTCAGGTGAGACCTGTAGATTGGTGGGGGCATCCGGAGGCGTGGTATCTGGCTCGGAAGGATTTCCCGGATTGCCGGGATTCGGACTGTTGTTATCGTCATCCCCGCCACCTCCACCGCCGGTTCCCGCCGCAATGGCAATCCCACCTGCGACGGCCAGGCCACCCAGCACCCAGGGCCACGCTGCGGCGCCGCCGGTATCACTCCCTGACGCCGCCAGTAGGGCGTCCGTGGAGGCGATGGATTCATAGGTGGCGGCACCGGTTGGATCTTCAATCCACCACAGCGCACCGTCGCTCTCCTCAAGCACCAGCTGGCTCACGCCCTGCGCGTCGGTGATGTAGAAATTCTTGAGGGTAATCACTTCGCCCGAGTGGAGGGTAATCACCAGATCGTTTCCGCTGCGGGAGTAACCTGAGATATCGGCGCGATCCACGTTAAGTTTAACAATAGACGAATGGCCGAGTGTTACCTGTGTTCCCTCCGTGGTCGTTTCCACGCCAGTTAGTTTCGATATAACAGATATTTGGCTCATACAGTTATTACTCCAGCAGAGTTATTGTTTACGGCGTGTCAGACGTGGCCATATTTTCTGAAGGGATGAGGGCGCTCCCGGCGAAAATACTGTGAATAAAACAGTATTTACCGTTGCTTTCTTTAGAGCGACCGAGATCCGCCAGCAATCAACGTGGCAACATCAGGGCGAAGCTAATTATTTACATGAGAAACTGTTATTTATTTATATTTTCGTGTTTTATAAACCTTATTATTTGTGAAGGTATTATTTATTTTGCTGTAAAAATGATATAGCTATAAATATCTGAATGTGCAAATTAAGTGTCTGTAAACCCTGCACTGTGATTGCAGAGAAAATTAATTGATAGCGCCAATATATTTTGTTGGCTATGCGGACCGCGCCACAGAGGCGTTGGCGTACAGGCGGTCGGGATTAGGTAGTGGAAGAGATGATAGGGGGATCATACTGAATACACAGGCTTTATTTATAATTCCAGCGAATATTAATGACTGCTTAATTATGATTTAAGTTAGGGTAAATCATCTGCTGTATGATATATTTCAAAGAATCGCATTAATAAAATATATTTTCGGTTTGGGTTTGGATTCTGCTACGCATAAAAATAAACTGTCGACTTCACATATTTCATAAATAAAAAGGCCGCAAATGTGGCCTTTCTGAGGGGGGAGGTTTAGCCGAAAGAGATAATCCCCATTTCAATCAGTGCGGCGAGCGTCAGAAGAATAAAGAGGATAACGACTATGGGTCTGTACATTTGATTTTCCATCCATGTTTATCATGCAATCCGTTTTATGTGCATCATTATTGATGATGGTGCAGGCGATCCCTACCCCCCTATTTTGCGCCACTTTGCCGTAAAAATCAGTTAGCTGCTGGCACTTTTTCTACTTTTTCTCCGGCCCGACGGGCGGTGGCTGGCAGGATGTCGGCATCCGCCACGTAGCCATCAGGATCGAGACAGCGATTGTGTTCTCTCGCCTGGTGCAGGATCGCTTCGTCCCAGTACAGGCGCTTACGCTGATCGCCCCGGGTCGTCAGAATAAACTCCACATTGCCATCAACCGCGCGGTAGCGGCGCCAGCTGTTTGCCGGAATGGAGATCACCGAACGTTCCGGGGCGATAATGCTTACTTCCTTACCCGCCTCGTTCCAGGTCACCTCCAGCTGGCCTTTAAAGACCATGATCACCTGAATATCCGGGCAGAGATGGCGACCGACAATGTGGTCGTCAGCAAGCCGCAGCCATTCGACGGAAAAACCGTGCGGGCTCAGGATAGCGGGAGCGGAATCCCGATCCTGTGAAATGCCGAAACCGATAACCGGCGCAATTTCGCCGCCGTGTCCCGGCAGCACCGAGTCCAGCAGTCCCTGCGCTGACCAGCAGCGATCATCGCCGGTTACCGCACGCTGGCGCATCTCCTCAACGCTGTAGTCACGCAGACCGGCAATATATTGTTCTGACAGCGGCGTCAGCAGCGTGGCGGGATCGGGCGTTGGTTCACCTGCCTCCTGCGCAATCAGCATATTATCCTTGCTGAGATACATACCGTACTCGCTGGCGGCCGCCAGCACTGACGGGTGCCAGATGATGCCGCCCGTGTTGTCCCCGCCGAGCACGGTAAATACCATGCCGCAGGTATCTTCTTTACTGACGTTGGTGAAACCGCGGAAGATCCAGGTCGGTATTGAGAGGATGGTGGGCGCGCTAAATTCCGCTTCATGCTCGCCGTTGGCGCCCCAGCGAAAACGCCATGTCCCTTCATGGATCAGGAACACTTCTGCGGTGAAATGCAGATGCAGGTTATTGGTTACCCCTTTCGGCATAGCCGCCGCGCCAATGTTAAAGCCGTGCGGCTCGGGGATATTAACAATCTGCTCGCTGGACTGAGTTACACCCGGGCCGATGAAGGAATAGTTTTGTTTGAGATGCGAACCGGGCAGCTTGCAATCAATAAAAGCAAGATTGCAGGAAACCATATCGTCGGGGGCGATTAACCGTGTTCGTGCCTGGCTCTGGCTAAGATGGATAGTTTTCATCATTTCTCCTTTTAATAACCGGATGCACCGGTGGTAGGGATGGCGTTGCCGCGGGCGAGAGCAATTGCTTCACGTGAGGCGCGACCCAGCTGCATAACGTCGTTTGCTGGGGTAACAAACTGGAAACCCTGCGCAATACGCGCTGCGGCGGCCGCGCCGGAAGTGCAGAAAATACCGGCAATCTTCTGCTGCTGGCGGCAGCAGTGAATTACCCGCTCAATAGCAGCAAGCATTTCGGGATGTTGGGATTCGGCGCTGGCGCTGCCGGTCAGCGTCAGCGAGAGATCGTTGGGGCCAATAAACACACCGTCCAGTCCTTCGGTATCAAGGATGGCGTCAAGATCCGCCAGCCCTTCGCGGGTTTCGATCATTGCCAGCGTCAGGATCTCGTCGTTAGCGTGCTGTGGATAATCACTGCCGCCGTAGAGTAGACCTCTGGCCGGACCAAAGGAGCGAACACCCAGCGGTGGATAGCGACAGGCAGCGACAAAACGGCGAGCCTGTTCCGCGCTGGAGATCATTGGACAGATTACGCCATACGCGCCGGCGTCTAATACGCGCATGATTTGCGCCGGATCGTTATCTGCCACCCTCACCAGCGGCACGGCAGGCGTGCTCGATAGCGCCTGTAGCATCGACAACGCGCTGGCAAAATCAATCATGCCGTGCTGCAAATCGACGGTGACGGCGTCGTAACCCTGATGGCCCATAATTTCCGCGCTATACCCGGACGGGATCGCCAGCCAGCCGTTAACGATTGGGGTATTTTCCAGAAATGCGGTCTTTAAACTGTTTTTGCGCACTGTATGCACTCCGTTATCCACTGACGCAGCAGCGGCGCGATCTCATCCGGGGTTTCCAGCGGAATAAAATGCCCGCCAGCCTCCACCGTATGCCTGGTAACGTTCGCGTTGCCTGCTGCCAGTAGCTGATGATGATGGGGCGTGCAGATAACGTCCTGCGCGCCGTTTAGAAGTAATGTGGGGCAGGAGAGGGCGTTAAACGCAGCCCGGTTGTCCTGCCGGTGAATGGCCATTTCCGTTTGCTTCGCAAAGGTCTCAATGCCGCACTCTTGCGCCATTCGGCAAATAGTCTCTTGCAGGATACGATCGGACAGACGTGACGGGGCGACATAGCTCTGCCACAGCGAGGAGACCAGCCAGTCGGCCAGGCCCCGCGCCTGTGCGGTGTGTACCGCTTCCCGGCGTGAAGCGAGGGTGTCTGGCGCAACGGGCAACGGATTAACGGAAATCAGCGTCAGCCCGTTCACTCTTTCTGGCGCGTCGGCGGCCATTTGCAGCGCGACAATCGCGCCGAGCGAAAAGCCTGCCAGCAGAAAGCGCGGCGGCAGAACCTTTAATAACCGCCGTGACGCCTGCGGCGCGGACTCTGCGCCCGTCAGCGTGATGCACAGCACCGCTGAGACGTTCAGCCGTTCAATGACGGGCTGCCAGAGCCGGGCGTTACACAGCGTGCCGCCAAGCAGCACCAGTGGCAGATCGGTATTGTCCAGAAGCGGATATTCCATTGCATCCCTCACGTAGCCGTCCAGCCGCCGTCAACCATCAGGGCGCTGCCGGTGATCAGCCCGGCGGCCTCAGAGGCGAGGAACACCACCGGCCCCATAATGTCCTCCAGCCTGCCTGGCCGGCGCAGTTTGATGTTGTCCAGCACATAGCGGCGAAATGCCGGGTCGGCGAGCGACGAACGCGTCAGGTCGGTTTCAATGAAGGTCGGGCACAGCGTATTGACGCGGATCCCCGCATCGCCCAGCTCCAGCGCCATCGTTCGGGTTAACCCTTCAAGCGCGAATTTGGAGGCACAGTACACGCTACGCTCGGGGCCACCAACGTGTCCCATTTGCGATGAGATGTGAATAATCGATCCCCCCTTACCGTCCGCCCGCATTCTGCGCGCCACATGCTGGCTGATAAAAAAGGTGGCGCGCAGGTTAAGCGCCATCACCGCATCGAAATTTTCCTCGTTCACCTCAAGAAACGGCTGGTGGCGGGCCAGCCCGGCACTGTTCACCAGAATGTCGGGCGTGGGCAACGTCGCCAGCACACGCGCCACCTCCTGAGTGTCGGTAATATCCAGTTCCAGCGGGTGAAATGCGAGACTGTGTTCCGCTGCCAGACCTGTGGCATGCGCCAGCGCCTCGCGGCCCCGGGCGGCGATCCATACCTCTGCTCCCGCCTGTGCGAGGGCGACGGCGGCGGCGAAGCCAATCCCTCTTGACCCGCCGGTCACCAGCGCGCGTTTGCCGTGCAGGGTGAAAGAGGGCGTTTGCAAAAGCGTCATGGCTTACACCTTTTCCCTGACCGGGGCCGGTGTGGCGTAGGGAACTTCCGTCTGGCCATAACGGCGCACGCGAATATTGGCCTGCTCGGCATGTCCGGCGAACCCTTCCAGCAGCGACAGACGTGAACAATAGCTGCCGATTTCGGCAGTGGCTTCGTCGCTGAGGACTTTCTGGAAGGTGCAGGTTTTCATGAACTTGCCCACCCACAGGCCGCCGGTATAACGTGCGGCTTTCTGCGTGGGCAGGGTGTGGTTGGTGCCGATCACCTTATCGCCGTAGGCCACGTTAGTACGCGGTCCAAGGAACAGCGCGCCGTAATTGGTCAGGTTAGCCAGGAACCAGTCGTCCCGGTCGGTCATCACCTGAACATGTTCGGAAGCGATACGATCTGCCTCCAGCAGCATCTCTTCGTGGCTGTCGCAGACGATGATTTCCCCGTAGTCCTGCCACGACTGGCGGGCAATGTCGGCGGTAGGGAGCTTTTCCAGCAGCCGTTCCACTTCGCTGAGCGTCTCTTTGGCAAGTTGAAGCGAGTTCGTCAGCAGGATGGCAGGGGGGGTGACGCCGTGTTCGGCCTGGCCCAGCAGGTCCGTGGCGCACATTTCCGCGTCAACGGTGTCATCGGCAATCACCAGCGTTTCCGTCGGACCGGCAAACAGATCGATACCTACCCGGCCGAACAGCTGGCGTTTGGCCTCCGCAACGAAGGCGTTACCGGGCCCGACCAGCATGTCGACCGGTGCCAGCGAGTCCGTGCCCAGCGCCATGGCGCCTATCGCCTGAATGCCGCCAAGGGCATAGATTTCCGTTGCGCCAGCCATTTTTTGCGCCGCGACAATCGCCGGGGCGGGCTGACCGTTAAACGGCGGGGCACAGCTGATGATTCTTGAACACCCCGCCACGCTGGCAGTGATGATCGACATGTGCGCGGAGGCGAGCAGGGGATATTTTCCGCCAGGCACGTAACATCCTACGGCGTTAATCGGAATATTTTTATGTCCGAGGATCACCCCGGGACGCGTTTCAATTTCCAGGTCCCGCAGACATTCTTTCTGCGCGCGGGCAAAATTCGCCACCTGCTGTTGGGCAAATTCAATATCCTGAATATCCTGGCGGCTTAACTGTTTTATGCAGCGGTCAATCTCCGCGGACGTCAGACGATAATCCTGACGGTCATAACGATCGAATTTAATGGATAATTCGCGAATGGCTTTATTTCCGCGTTTTTCAATATCCGCAAGTATTTGTTCAACCGTTTCTCTTATTTGCTGGTTGGCTTGCTGGCGCTCTTCGGTAGATTTACCGGTTTTTAATTTCCAGGACACTCGCTTCTCCTTACCTTTTTCAGATGTCAGTTGTCCTCCCGGCGAGCCGGGAAAGGGTGTTTACTTCAGAAAGAGTTATTGATCCGGCGCGGCAGCGTACGCACCGTTTTTTAATAATTGGGCTGAGGTTTGCGTTTTACGGGCATATACCCATCGAGCGGACAGCGGCGTGGCAATAGCGGCCACAACGGAAAGGGCGGCAATCAATATATAACCGGACGACAGGTTAATATGTTGCATCATTACGCCCATCATTACCGGCCCGACAAACATGCCGCAGGAATAAATGGTCTGGAATAGTCCCATTCGCGTGGATTGTTCATCAGACGAGGTATTCACTACGCTGAGCGACATGAATGCGGCAAAGGCCATACCGAACGAGAACCCCGCCAGCGCCTGCCACAGGTAAATCACATAGATATTGCTGGTAAAGGGAATGCCGAAAGTGGAAATCACCTGTAAAACGATGCCGAGCACGGCGGTTTTTACCAGCCCAAGGCGCTGATAAAACACCGAGCTGCACAGGGCGATGGCCAGCCCGTAAAAAAGAAGGTGAATGTTACCCAGCAGCGCGAGGATCCCCGCCCGGGCGCCAAGCTGCTCGGCATAGACCGGCGTCAGCGTGTCGCGGGTGGCGAAGGGCACCAGAATGACGACGGTCGCCAGGATGCCAATCAGCCAGACGGAACGGTCGGCCAGCTGCTGGCGCGCGCCGGTAATGCAGGCTTTAAGCGTGGGGGCCTGAACCGGGTCGTGCACGTCCTGAATGCGGGTCGTCAGGAATAACGCCACCAGGGCGGAGATGCAGGAGACAAAAAAGGCGATGTTATTGGCGAAATAGTGAATCAGCACCGCGCCAATACAGTTACCGAGAAACACGCCGATGGGCCCTGCCAGCGCCAGCAGCGCGACGGCGGCAGGCGCTTCGTTGCGACCGAAGTAACGCATGAACAGGATGTTGTACAGTACCCAGGTCGCCGCCGTGACACCGTCTGCCGCTTTCGCCAGATACAGCGTAATGGCGTTGGGTTCAAGCCAGGCAATCGGCCAGGCGATAATTGGCAGCAGCAGGCCAATCTGGATGAAGATCCTGCGGCTTTTAACCACGTCGGAAATAATGCCTAACGGGAAGCGTATCAGAAGGGTTGCCAGACCGGACGCGCCCATGATGATGCCCATGATCTGTGGCTCAATGCCCTGGTTGATCATCATGGGGGCCAGGAATGCATCAATGCTATGAATGCAGATAAAGAACAGGATGCTGATGATGAAAAAGAGCCGGGCTTCCCGACGGCGTAACAGTGCTTGAAACATGGTTTTGAACCTCTTAAGAATTAATGGGTTATAACCAGTCAGGGACGACGTTTACCGGTTCAATCCTTTGGGCGACTCCTGTTCTCTCCGGTACCATTGACGGTATGAAAACTCTTTGCATACGTATTCAAGATTTGAAGTTACGAAAAGGTTTCACATTTGTAAAGTGATCTCGATCTTGTTGTGAGAATTTTAATTTTTTGTGTTGCATACGCATGCAAAGGTGGTGTAAGTATAAAAAACACCCACTTGCTGAGGCGTTTGAAGCACGCGCAAATGGGCAGGACGTTGATAAGGAATCAGGGGTAATGAAACGTAAGACTTTTGCAGCAGTCACATCCCAACAGGTCGCTCAGCTGGCGGGGGTATCGCAATCTGCGGTGTCGCGAACGTTCACGCCGGGGGCCAGCATTTCACCGGCAACGCGTGAAAAAGTGCTGAAGGCAGCGCGCGAGCTGGGCTATCGCCCGAATGCGATCGCCCGTTCGCTCAACACGGCTCGTTCGCGCATTATCGGTGTCGTCATTTCTTACTTTGATAACCCCTTTTACTCGCAGGTGCTGGAGGCGCTGGCGCAAAAGCTGGATACGCTGAACTATCACCTGCTGCTGTTCGTTGGCGATCGGGAAGGTAACGTAGACCGTATTTTTGACCAGATTATGCAGTACCGGGTGGATGGCATTGTGCTGGCCTCGGTGACGCTGTCGCTGGAGTTATCCGAGGAGTGCCTTGCCGCCGGGATCCCGGTAGTGCTGTTTAACCGCAGCGAAGAGAGTGGCATGGCCTCCAGCGTCAACAGTAATAACGAAGCGGCCGCGCGGCAGATTGCCGAGTTTCTGCTGGCGGGGGAGCACAAGCGTTTTGCCTACGTGGGCGGCGTGGCCGATTCCCCGGTCAATATCGCCCGCCAGCGCGGGTTCATTTCCACGCTGGAAGAACATGGCATCACCGATGTCCGGGTGGTGCACGGGAATTACGACGCTCAGCAAACCACCCGGGCAGCCTATACCCTGTTTTCGACGTCGCCAGCGCCGGATGCGGTCTTTGTCGCCAACGATCATATGGCCGTCACGGTAATGGATGTGGCGCGCTATGAGTTTGGTTTGCGCATTCCGGAGGAGGTCTCCGTTGTCGGCTATGACGACATCGGCCCTTCCGGCTGGCCCTCTTATGCGTTGACCTCGGCGTCGCAGCCGGTCGGCGCGATGGTGGATGCCACGGTGGAACTGTTAATGAAGCAAATTGACAGCGGAACCATAGAGCCTGAACAGATTACGGTGCCTGGTACGCTGGTGATACGCCACTCGGCGCGTCGCCCACGCAGCGGCGTTATCGAAACCAATGGTTTAACGCTATTCCAGTCTAAGGAGCGCACATGACCAGATTGCGGGGCTTCAGCCCTCAATTCGACTCTATCCAGCAGTTCATTTTGACGCTGACGCACGTGGTGTGGGAGCAGAAAGATATCGGCCAGCTGGCGGATTTTTACGCCACGCCGGTGGTTTTCACTACCCCTGAAAAACAGCTGCATGAGCTTTCCCAGTTTATGCGCCTGACGCTTGAGGCGATGCACAGCTTCCCGCAGCGAGCGGTGCTGACGGAGGATATTCTGTGCAGCCAGAACCCGGGGGACGAGTACTATGCGGCGCAGCGTACCGTAGCCCGCATTCAGCACCAGGGGGAGGGATTTTTTGGCCCGCCGACCGGGAAAAATGTCTGGGTCCGCACCTGGGCCGATCGCATCTGTGTTGATGGTGCCGTACGCCAGGAGTGGCTGCTTCAGGATCGTGCCGCGATTGTGGCGCAACTGGGGCTGGATGTCCGCGACTTTGCTTTTAACCTGGCGACCATGCGCCAGCAGCTTGGGCTGGAATCTGTGTCTGCTGAGACGCTGGACGCCCGCTGGGCGGGTGGGCCTGAGGGCGACGACGTGGAAGGGGCGCTGGCCGGGGTCGTTGAGCGCTACTTAACGATGTGGGCGGGCGGTAACAGCGGCGTGGTGCCCGGTCTCTATCACCCGGCGGCGACGCTGTACGCGCCGGGGCACTGCCTCTGCACCGGCGAACAGGAAATTGGCGCACAGCTTTCCGGTTATCGCGCTTCATTTGCCGACAGCGAAACGCAGCTTCATCACCTGATTGTGCGTAAAGATCCTAATGAGCCGATTCGACTTTCATTGCGCTGGTCGTTGTTAACCTGGCATGACGGTTACGGCAAATTTGGTGCGCCGACCCGTAAACCCATATCAATTACCGGTATCAGCCAGCTTGAATTACGTGATGGTTTAATTTTCCGTGAATATCTGGGGATCGATGAATTAGCGATTTGGTCGCAAATATTTAATTAATGGGGCGGCAGCCCCCTTATTCCGGCTGCAAAAAATAACCGTGTTTAATTCACCCTCACTTACGGGTGCGGGTTCTTATTGTCTGAAAACAGAGCAGGAGTTTATATGTCTTCCACCGAAGCAACAAATAAAGCACCAGCCGTACCCGAAAAAAGCAGCGTGAAATCGCTGAAAGAGGAACCTGTATTACAGGTGGAGCGTCGTGATTTTGTCGATCTGGTACCGGAAAAAAGACCGCGCGTGCAATCATTACGCGGCTTTGATGACTGCTATACCGATATTGTCGATTATATCGTTCGCTGCACCCATAAAATATGGGACGAGCGCGATGTTGGCTTAATTTATTCTCACTATACCCATAACTGCGTGCTGTATAACGCGCTGGGGACACTCTATAACCGCGAACAGGTGGTACAGGATACGCTGCAACGCTTAATTGCCTTCCCGGAACGGCGCGGAATGGCAACCCAGGTTATCTGGAACGGAAATGATGTTGACGGTTTTTATACCTCTCACCTGGTGACGGGAAGCGGGCGGCATACCCAGCACAGCCATTTAGGCAAACCGACGAACCGTACGTTTGTGACGCGTACCGTGGCGGATTGCATGATCCACGAGAATAAAATTTATCGGGAGTGGGTGGTCAGCGACAATATGTCACTGATGAAACAGCTTGGCCTGAATACCGATCAAATCGCATTTAATATGGCAAAGGAGCAGTTCGATAAAGGCTTCCGCGTGATGGACATCGGCGAAAACGGCCGCATGCTGGGGCAATATCCGCCGGAGATGGAGTGCGATGTTTCCATTGCGCACACCGATACGGAGGAGCAGTGCCTGCGCTGGCTGCATGAGATCTACAACCGCCGGATGTTTGGCAAGATCAAAGAAGTGTATGCGCCTAACGTACAGTGGCACGGTCCGCTGATGAAAGAGCTGTACGGCACCGCGGCGGTAACCCATCAGACGCTGGCGCTGGTGGGGATGATCCCTGACGGCGCGTGGCTGCCGCAGCATATTTGTTCCAACCCGTGCGATGAAGGCGGCGTCAAAGTGGCCGTACGCTGGATTATCGAAGGACATCACCTGGGTTACGGTGAACTCGGCAAGCCGACCGGAGAACGACTGTTCGTGATGGGCATGTCGCACTACCACATCGTCAACGGAAAAATTGTTGATGAGTGGGTGGTTTATGACCATCTGGCGCTGCTGGCGCAGATCAAACTCGGCCAGATGGAGGACGCGTAAATGTTAAATCAGGTGAGCTGGATTAAGCGTCCGCAGGGGCAGGATGCGCAGGCCGATCGTTCCCTGACGGAGAAGGTCAGCGCCATTATCGAGCGCGTGAAAACCGAGGGCGATACGGCGCTAAGAGCCTTTTCGCAGCAGTTTGATCATGTCGTACCGGCGCAGTTTGAGGTGAGCGAGCAGGAGATTGCCGAAGCACTGGAGGGGATGGATGCCCAGACGCGCCGCGACAGTGAGTTTGCCATTAATCAGGTGCGTCGTTTTGCGCAGGCGCAGCTGGCGACCATGCTGCCGCTGGAGGTAGAGACGCTGCCTGGCGTGCATCTCGGTCACCGGATCATCCCGGTGCAGACGGTGGGCTGCTACGTGCCGGGCGGACGGTATCCGATTCTCTCCGCACCCGTGATGTCGATTGTTCCTGCGACGGTGGCGGGCTGTGAACAGATTATCGCCTGTCTGCCCCCGGGCGCCCATCCGGCGATGATTGCCGTTTGCCATCTGGCGGGCGCGCACCGCATTTTCAAAGTTGGCGGCGCGCAGGCCATTGCGGCTATGGCCTGGGGAACGGAGAGTATTCCGTCGGTGGACAAAATCGTTGGGCCAGGCAACGCCTTCGTTAACGAAGCGAAACGCCAGGTGTTTGGTCGAGTCGGCATTGATGCCCTCGCCGGGCCGAGCGAGATTTTTACTATCGCCGACGACAGCGCCGACCCGCGCATTCTGGCCGCCGATATGCTGGCGCAGGCAGAGCACGATATTCATACCCGCGTCGGGCTGGCGACAACCAGCCGGGATATCGCTGAGCGTACCCTGGCGGAGGTTGAGCGTCAGCTTGCCAGCCTGCCAACGGCCGCCACGGCGGGCGAGGCGTGGCGTCGGCAGGGTGAAATTGTGCTCTGCGAAGATGAAGCGCAGCTGATTGCGTTTGCTGACCATATGGCGACGGAGCATTTGCAGGTGCATACCCGCGATCCGCACGCGACGGCAGCGAAGATCCGCAACTATGGCTCGCTGTTTATTGGTCAGAACGCCAGCGTGGTGTTCTCCGATAAATGCTGCGGCACCAACCATACGTTACCGACGATGGCGGCGGCACGCTATACCGGCGGTCTGTGGGTAGGGGCATACGTCAAAATCTGTACCCATCAGTGGATTGACGAGCAGGGTATCCCGGCAATCGCAGAACCGGCGATCCGCCAGAGCCGTACCGAGGGGATGCAGGGGCACCGACGGGCGGCGGAAATTCGTCTGCGTCCGCAGGACATTGATGCCATTACTACCGGCATGCGGGACTAAAACGTATCCCGGGCAGCCTTCTGCCCGGTTTTCAGCACGGGGAGCCTGAGACTATGAAGCGCCTGATACCGCCAGACGACTGTCCGGAGGAAATTGCCCGCCGTCTCGACGTCATACAGCAGCACCGGGCGCTCAACGCGATCCTCGGGGTTAACCCTGACGCCATGTCTCAGGCGGAACAGCATCAGCAGCAGCGTCGGCGTGGAGAGCCGATCGGCCCCCTGCACGGCGTGCCGCTGATCGTCAAAGATAATATTGCCTGCGCGCCGATGCCGATCACCCTTGGCTGCCGTGCGCTGGCCTCACTTAACGCGACAGCGGATGCTCGGGTCGTGCAGCGATTGCGCAGAGCGGGGGCGATTATTCTTGCCAGGGCCAATATGTCCGAGTTCGCGTTCGATGTGCGCTCGCGTAGCTCGCTGGGGGGTGATGTGGCGAATCCACTTTGCCCGACACTCACCGCCGGAGGTTCCAGCGGAGGATGCGCCGCGGCGGTGGCGGCTGGAATGGCGGATGGCGCATTGGGTACCGATACCGGCGGCTCTATCCGCATTCCCTGTAGCTATACCGGGCTGGTGGGGCTACGGCCTGCCTTTCGCCGTTCACAGCTGGACGGCGTGGCGCCGCTCTCGCCCAGCAAAGATACCGTTGGGCCAATGGTACATAGCGTTGAGGATGCCGCCTTGCTGCATGCGGTGATCCATGGCCTGCCGCCGGTTGCGCTTCCTGTGCGTTCGCTGAAAGGCGTTCGCTTTGGCGTGGTGACCGCGTTACAGGGAGAGGATGAGGTACAGCTGGAGGTCTGGCAGTCGGCGCTGCACACGTTGCGCCGTGCCGGAGCGACGCTGGTGGAGGTTTCACTCCCCTTCCTTGAAGAGGTGAGGCAGGCCACCTGCCTCAGTCTGTATGAATTTCGCGTGGCGATTGACGACTGGCTTAGCAAACAGCCTGGCGCTCCCTCCGGACTGACAAGCATTGTGGACTCCGGCGCTTTCCTGCCAGAGTTTGCGCCGTTTCTACGTCAGATGCTGGCGAGTAACACGCTGAAAACCCCGCTCTGGCTGGCGGGGCGTCGCTTTCAGCGCCTGTTGCGGCAGAACCTTTGCCAGGTGGCGGAGGTGCAGCGCATCGACGGATTTGTGTATCCCACCGTACAACGATTACCAGAAAGTATGGCGAAGATGCCGCCAGGCTGCGCGCCGGAACTGGCCGCCATCAGCGGCCTGCCTGCCATTACGTTGCCCTGTGGCGTAAGCCGTATCGGGCTGCCGGTAGGGATGGAGATGTTATCGGCGCAGGAGGATGAGACGATGCTGATGACGCTGGCGCTGGCATGTGAGGGGGCGCTGGGCGGGATAAATGAGGTGCTGAGGTTTAAGGCAGGATATCGCCAGAGCGGTACCGTTTGTCAGAACCTCTCTTAAGGCGCCGATGGCCCCTTGCCGCGATACCTTATTGTGATTTCATTTTTCAGTATTGTCAGCGGCGACGTCATTTCGCCGCGCGCTACCGACTGATACTCAAAGCGAAAGGGGCCCGCGGCCGGGAAACCCGCTGGCAACGGGATTTCGCCCGCCAGTTCCCTGAGCATCAGACAGCGCAGGCTGCTACAGACGCGAATGCGAAAGCCCGGCGGCGTGGGGCCGTCCGGTGTAATCTTCCACAGCAGATGCGTCGGCGTAACCCCTTTCGGAAGGGGCGCGGCGGGCTGAACTGGACGACTTTTCAGTACCTGCTTGCCGCGCGACAGCGTGCCGCCAAAACTATGGCTGCTCCATGAACCGTCCGCAGCAAACGCCGGTGGCGCAAGCAGCAGAACAAGCAAGGCGGCTCTTATCACGATTTACCTCCAATGAGATACGTCATTCTCACGTTGCGCTGAGTGTTTATCTCCTGGCTGGAGAGCACTGCAAGCTGAGGGAAGATGCGACGAAGATAGCGGGACAGCATCAAACGCAGCGCCGGGTTCACCAGCAGAACCGGCGGCGCACCCAGCGCTTCCTGATGCTGCAACGCCTGCTCGGTCTGTTTCATTAAATTCTCGGCAATTCCCGGCTCGATAGCGCTTCCGCTCTGGGTTGCCTGTACCAGCAACTGCTCAAGTGACATATCAAGGCCGATTATTTGGATATCGTCGTCGCCAGGGAACCACTGCTGCGTAATCGCCCGGGAGAGGCGAGCGCGCACGCGGGCCGTCAGCTCGTCAGCGTCAGACTGAGGAGTGGCATACTCAGCCAGCGTGTCGATGATGGTCCGCATATCGCGGATCGGCACGCGCTCGGAGAGCAGATTTTGCAGTACTTTGTGCAGCGTGGTCAGGCTGATTACCCCGGGGATCAAATCCTCTATCAGCTTCGGCGACTGTTTGGTGAGCTGGTCAAGCAGCTGCTGCGCCTCCTGGCGACCGAAAAGTTCGTCCGTGTGGGTGCTGATAAGGTGGTTCAGGTGCGTAGCGACGACGGAACATGGATCGACTACGGTATAGCCCAGCGTCTGCGCCAGCTCGCGATGGACTTCATCGATCCATAGAGCGGGAAGTCCAAAGGTTGGTTCTTTACAGGGCGTACCGGGCACTTCTCCCTCTGCACAGCCTGGATCGATCGCCATCCAGCGATCGGGCTGGACCTCGCCTTTACCAATCGTCACCCCTTTTAGCAGAATACGATAGTGAGTCGGCGGCAGGTCGAGATTATCGCGAATATGAACTGCTGGCGGCAGAAAGCCCATCTGCTGCGCGAACTTCTTACGAATACCCCGTACGCGGGTTAACAGCTGGCCCTGCTGTTCATGATCGACCATAGGGATCAGTCGATAGCCAACCTCCAGCCCCAGTACATCTTCCATCTGTACGTCAGACCATGTCGCTTCATTAACCTGCGCCACGTCAGCTTCAGCTCGGGTAGGGGCGGAGGGGGCGGCGCCCGTTTTTTTCGCCTTACCTTCCTGGCCCCGCAGCCACCATGCAATGCCTAAAAGTGAGGAGGTAAAGAGTAAAAAGACCAGATTGGGCATGCCTGGGATTAGCCCCAGCAAACCAATTACGGCCGCAGAGAGGGCAAGCACGCGAGGCGAGGTAAACAGCTGGCCGACCATCTGCTCGCCTACGTCCTGCTCGTTGACCACACGCGTTACAACGACACCTGCCGCGGTGGAGATCACAAGACCAGGGATCTGCGCAACCAGGCCATCACCGATGGTCAACAGCGTGTAGGCTTCTCCCGCTGCGCTGAGGGTCATATCATGCTGCATTACGCCGATAATCAGGCCACCGATAATGTTTATTGCCATGATCAGCAGGCCTGCGATGGCATCGCCACGCACAAATTTGCTCGCACCGTCCATGGAGCCGTAAAAATCTGCCTCCTGAGTCACCTCTTTTCGACGGCGTTTGGCCTCCTCCTCGCCGATCAGACCGGCGTTCAGGTCGGCATCGATTGCCATTTGTTTACCGGGCATACCGTCAAGGGTAAAGCGAGCGCCCACTTCTGCAATACGCCCGGCCCCCTTGGTGATGACCATAAAGTTTATAATTATCAATATGATAAAAACGACAATGCCGATGGCAAAGTTGCCGCCTACCAGGAAGTGGCCGAACGCCTCGATGACCTGGCCCGCGGCGTCAGCGCCGTTATGGCCGTGCATCAGGATAACGCGCGTTGAGGCGACGTTTAGCGCCAGGCGAAGCAGCGTTGAGAAGAGCAGTACCGTCGGGAAGGCGGAAAACTCCAGCGTATTCTGGGTAAACATGGCGACCAGGAGGATCATGATCGCCAGTACAATATTAAAGGTAAACAGCAAGTCCAACACGAAGGTTGGCAGCGGCAGGATCATCATCGCAAGGATCGTCATGATCAGGACTGGACCGGCCAGTACCTGCCACTGGGTCTCCTTGATGCCGGGCAAACGTAATTTGGTGGCGATATTAGCCATTACTCTTTACTCTCTTGTGCAAAATCGAGCGCCGGGGGAACCGGCAAATCTTTAGGTTCTGTTGGGCGCAAGCCAAAGCCTTTACGCCACCGGCGCAGGCTATATACCCAGGCCAGGACTTCGGCAACAGCGTTATATAATTCACCGGGCACCGGCTGACCCGGCTCGCAGTGCCGGTAAAGCGCACGCGCCAGCGGTGGCGCTTCCAGCATCGGAACCCGATTTTCTTCAGCCATCTCGCGGATGCGCAGGGCAATAAGTCCACTGCCGCTTGCGACGACGATCGGTGCGCCCATGGTGCCTTCCTGATACTTCAGCGCCACGGAATAGTGGGTCGGGTTGTTGACGACCACATCGGCGGTGGGCACCTCGGCCATCATGCGGCTTTGTGCCATCTGGCGCTGAATCTGCCTGACGCGACCCTTAATGTGCGGGTCACCTTCCTGGTTTTTAAATTCATCCTTTATCTCCTGGCGGCTCATTCTCAGCTTCTTAAAGTTGCTCCAGAGCTGATAAATCACGTCTAAGGCCACCATGGGGATCAGTGACAAAATCACGTACAGCATGCAGCCAATTAGCAGGTTGCTGATGTCGTTTAGCGCGCCGCCCAACGGTTCATACATTAGATTGATGAACCTGCTTTTATTGAGCAGTAAAAACAGTCCTCCCCCCGTGGCGGCCAACAGCACCTTGAGGATGCTTTTGATCATCTCTGATACCATTTGGGCAGAGAAAAGACGCTTGATACCGGTGACGGGATTAAGTTTTTTAAGATTAACCTTTAGCGCCTTACTGCTTGCGTTCAGGCCGCCGATAATCGACGGTGCCGTTATTGCGGTCACGTACAGCCCGCCGGCGAAGGGCAGAATGGCGAGAAAAGCCATGCTCAACAGCGAGGCTGCACGATGTAACATATTCTGCGGGTCGCGGATCAGCAGTCGATCAAAGGTCAGCCCGTTGTGCAGAATAGATTCAAGCTGCGTCGCCAGATGGCTACCTGCGCCGACGATAAGCCCCCAGCCCACCAGAAGCATGGCAAGGGTGGTCAGCTCGCGCGAACGCGGAACCTGACCTTCCTCCCGCGCTTTCTGTTTTCGGTGGGGTGTGGGGTCTTCTGTTTTGTCGCTCTCGCTCTCTTCAGACATAGTGTTGGCCTGGGGTCATCAAAAGCCCAGCGACTCCAGCAGGTCATCCACCTGTTCCTGAGAGGCGACAATCCCGGCGACGCTGGTATCAATCTGCGGGCCGTTCTTGAGATGGGCGTCACCGCTCTGTTCGATACCCGCGTCACGTTCGCGCATGTTTTCAACCAGCACGCTGATTAGCTCGGTTTCGACGGTCTGAATCACCTGCATCAGGCTTTGCAGCACCTGGCCGGTGAGATCCTGGAAGTCTTGCGCCATCATTATTTCGGTGAGCTGTTGGTTGGTTTGCTGAGCGGTGGCCGGCACGTCCAGCAGAAAGGTACGTGTCTCTTTCACCAGTTCTCGCGCCTCGTCAAGCGGCTGTGGCTCTTCAAACCAGGCGTCCCACCGTTCAGTAAGCTTACCGGCATTTTCACCTAATCTTTCCTGGAGCGGTCGTGCCACCTCGACGGCCGTCAGCGCGCGATCGGCGGCCTGAGACGTTTTGCCAACAACGTAGTTGAGACGGTCACGCGTGTTGGGGAACGCGTCCGCGACTTCTTTAATGGCCTGCTCCAGGCCAAGATTTGCCATACTGTCGCGCAGCAGCCGGGTTAATTGACCGATACGCAAAAAGAGATCCTTTGGCGGTTCCGCGATCTCGCCAGGCTGAGTGGTCATAGTATTCACCCGAGTTTTTCAAAAATTTTGCCAAGCTTTTCTTCCAGCGTGGCGGCAGTAAACGGTTTAACGATGTAACCGTTGGCACCCGCCTGCGCGGCGGCGATAATGTTTTCGCGCTTTGCTTCCGCAGTAACCATCAGTACCGGCAGCTTTGACATCGCCGGGTCGAGGCGAATGGTTTTCAGCAGCTCAAGGCCATCAAGGTTGGGCATATTCCAGTCGCTCACAACGAAATCAAACTCACCGGCGCGCAGCTTGTTCAGCGCGTCCTGGCCATCTTCCGCCTCTTCAATATTTGAATAGCCCAGATCCTGAAGCAGGTTACGTACGATACGTCTCATGGTGGCAAAATCGTCCACCACCAAAAAACGCAGGTTTTTATCCGACATGTGTGTTCTCTCCTGAACGTCGTGGTTTATGGCTGAAACTTTCCAGCAGACGCTGGCTAATTTTATTGAGATCGACGATTTCTCGGGCAGCGCCAAGGGCAATCGCTTCGCGAGGCATACCGAACACCACGCAGCTCGCTTCGCTCTGAGCGAGGGTAAACGCGCCCGACTCGCGCAACGCCAGCAACCCACGTGCGCCGTCGGCTCCCATTCCGGTAAGGATGGCGGCGCTGGCATGTGCGCCCACCAGCTGTGCAACGGAGTTAAAGAGAACGTCTACCGACGGGCGATGACGGTTGACGGGGGGCGCGTCGGTCAGCCTGACGGCGTACCCTTTTCCGTGACGGACGATCTCCATATGCTTATCGCCGGGGGCGATCAATGCCGTACCCGGAAGTACCGGTTCGCCGTCATCCGCTTCATGCACCTTTATCTGGCAAAGTGAATCAAGACGCTGGGCGAAGGAGCGGGTAAATCCAGCAGGCATATGCTGGGCGATGACGATACCGGGGACGCTGGCTGGCAGCGGCGTTAATACCTGGCGCAGCGCCTCCGTCCCGCCGGTCGAGGAGCCAATCGCCACAATGCTTTGTGGATCCACGGTAATGCCCCGCAGTATCGGCGAGGCCACTTCAGCCTGACGTCCCAGTTTTGCCTTCGCGGCAATGCGGATCTTCTCTGCGACCTGCACACCCCACAGTTCCAGATTTCCGGCGATACGCTGATCGGGTTTGGCCAGAAAATCGACGGCGCCGTGTTCCAGCGCGGCCATTGTCGCCTTCGAGCCTCGGGTGGTCATCGAGGAGATCATCACCACCGGCATTGGACGAAGGCGCATCAAACGGGAGAGAAACTCCAGCCCATCCATTTTCGGCATGTCGATATCCAGCGTCAGCACGTCGGGGTTCAACTGCTTAATCATCTCGCGTGCGATCAGCGGGTCTGGCGCGGTGCCGACCATCTCCATATCTGGCTGTTGATTGATCACTGCGCTCAGGATGTTGCGCATGAGCGCAGAATCATCAACTGTCAGCACCCGTATCCGTTTCACCGTAAGGCCTCCGTAAGTTCATACACCGACTGGCCGCGAAGCCTGAGTGGAATGTGCGGATGATTAAAATGTTCAGAGTGACCAACAAACAGCAGGCCGTCTGGCTTCAGCATGCGGGCAAAGCGCTCAAGCAGACGCTTCTGCGTCGGCGCATCGAAATAGATCATCACGTTGCGGCAAAAGATGGCGTCAAACGGTCCGGGCAGCGGCCAGCTGTTGTCCAGCAAGTTGAGCCGCTGATAGTGAATAGCGGCCAGCAGTTCTGGCTTTACCTTCACCCGATCGCTGTTCTCACCCGATCCGCGCAAAAAATAGTGGCGTTTTTGCATCAGGGTCAGCGAGTGTAGGTCGGACATGCGGTATACCCCTGCCTCCGCTTTGGCCAGCACCTCGGTATCGATGTCAGAGGCCCAGACGCGTGGCCCTCCCGTCGCGCTCCCCAGAGTCTCGTCCAGCGTCATGGCGATGGAGCAAGGTTCTTCCCCGGTGGAAGCGGCGGTACACCAGACGCGGTAGCCGTTGGGCCGCTGACGGGCGTGTTCTGCGAGCACCGGGAAGTGGTAGGTTTCGCGAAAGAAAGAGGTCAGATTGGTTGTCAGCGCGTTGACAAAGTTCTGCCATTCCGGATGCTCGCTGTGGGACTCCAGAATGCTGATGTACTCAAGAAATGTGTCAATCCCCAGCGCCCGTAGCCGCCGTGATAAACGATTAAAAATCATCTCTCGTTTTTGTGCGTTGACTACAATCCCGGCGCGGCGATAGATCAGTTGCCCAATACGCTGTAATTCAGAATCGGATAACGTAAGCTTATTTGGCGATAAGCGCACGGGAATGTCTTTAAATTCACTCATAGACAGGGCGAGGCCTTATACCGGGGTATTCATGATTTCCTGGTAGGCACTGAGCATTTTATTGCGCGCTTGCACACCGAAGCTAAAAGAAATTGAGGACTTCTGCATTGCCAGCATTACGTCATTTAATCCAATATCGCTACTGCCAGACATCCACTGCTGCGTCATTTCTTTCGCGTTAACCTGAGTTTCATTAATTTCATTGATACTGTTGAATAAAATGTCAGAGAACGACGGCGTGTTTTTCAGCGCGGCAGGCTGGTTTCGGCTCATGCCGGCTATTTGCTGTGACTGAGTGTTAATTTGATCGAGTACGCCACGCATTAAAGTTGCTGACATTGTTGACTTCCTGAATTAATAAGGGAAAAGCACACATTTATTACATATCTTTTAAACGTTGATAGTTTAACACGTAGGCAAAATGGCCATAAAATCCAATAAGCGAACATTACTTTAAGCTTATTTATCCTTAAAAAATCGGCCTTTCAGACGATAATGCCCGCCTGAAAATTTCTCTTAATTTGAAATCGTCGTTATCAGCCCTGCGATATCACAGGCGCTGACGCGCATTATTGTGCGTGCTATTTCTTACAGGATCACGGCATGAGTGCCACATTAAATGATTTAACGAATAATCCGGCTGACCGAATTAAATCGGCTCTGTCATGGCTTCGCGCCAGCCCGAAGCTATCGCTGGTCATTTGCGCCGCGGCTGCCGTATCGGTATTAATTGCGCTTATGTTCTGGGCAAAAGAGCCAGGCTATCGCGTGTTGTTTAGCAATATCAGTGATGAAGACGGTGGGGCCATTGTTGCCCAGCTGTCGCAGATGAATGTCCCTTACCGCATCGACGCGCCGGGTGGCGCTATTCTGGTTCCTGAAGGGCAGGTCCATGAAGTGCGTATGAAGCTGGCCCAACAGGGGTTGCCAAAAGGCGGCTCCGTAGGGTTTGAACTGCTGGATAAGGAAAAGTTTGGTATTAGCCAGTTTAGCGAACAGGTTAATTATCAGCGGGCGCTTGAGGGAGAGCTGGCGCGTACTATTGAAAACCTGGGGCCGATCAGATCGGCGCGCGTTCATCTTGCCACACCCAAGCAGACGATGTTTGTGCGTGAGCAAAAACAGCCAACGGCTTCCGTTACCGTCAACCTGATTCAGGGGCGTACCCTGGATGAAGAACAGGTCATTGCCATTACCCATCTGATTTCCAGCGCCGTGACGGGGCTGACGGCAGAAAATGTCACTATCGTCGATCAGCGGGGTGAGCTGCTCACCCAAAGTGGTTTGCGCGGCCTGCAAACGTCACAGCTGAAGTACACCAGTGAGATCGAAAGTGATTACCAGCAGCGCATCCAGCGAATCCTGGCGCCGCTGGTGGGCAGCAAAAATATTCGCGCCCAGGTCACGGCGCAGATTGATTTTACCCAGCAGGAGCAGACGCAGGAGCAGTATCAGCCCAACGCCGATCCGCAAAAAATGGTGATTCGAAGCCGCCAGACGAGCCAGTCCGAGCAGGGTAACGGACGCGGCAATGGCGGCGTACCGGGCGCGCTGACGAATCAGCCGCCAGCGCCTGCCACTGCGCCACTTACGCAGCCGCTTGACAAGCCTGCCGCTCAAACCAGTACCGCTGGTACCGGAAATGACCGCTCACAGCCCTACAACAATCACAACGATGAGACCACCAATTTTGAGGTCGATCGCACGCTAACCCACATTAAAAATGCCATGGGGCGCATCGATCGTCTTTCAGTCGCGGTGGTGATAAACCATCTGCCGCAAGGCGCTGAGGGCAAGCCGGGTCCGCTGAGTGAGGCTGAACTGAACCGTATTAATGCTCTGGTTAAAGAGGCTGTCGGCTATACGGCCTCACGCGGCGATAGCGTCAATATTTTGAACTCGCCGTTTAACGGGGTTGAGGAAGAGGAACTCCCGCCATTCTGGAAACAGGATAAGTTTTATCAGTTGATGATGGCGATTGCGCGTTATCTGGTTATTGCGATTATCGCCTGGGTTATGTGGCGTAAGCTTGTTCATCCGGCCTGGATCCGCCATCAGGAAACCAGCCTGCGCCGCATGGAAATGGAAAAAGAGGCGCGTCAGGAAGAGCTGGCCGCCCGCAAGAAAGCGTCCGAAAAGGATGCGCGTGACCGCGCTCAGCAGCGTGTGGATACGGAACTTAACAGTCAGCAGCTGCGCGAACTGGCGGAACAAGAGCCGCGGGTTATTGCGCTGGTTATTCGTCAGTGGATGAATCAGGAGCTCAAATCATGAATGCCGCAGAGAAAAGCGCCATCGTTATGTTGACGCTGGGCGACGTCCTGGCCGCCGAAGTCTTTAAGCACCTAAACGCGCATGAGGTGAAGACCATCAGCAGTTCTATGGTCAACATGGCGGGGTTTACCCACGATCAAATGGCCTCCGTGCTGCGCGACTTTAAAAATGACTCAAGCGAGTATGCCGCGCTGAGCCTTAACACGAACGAGTATCTGCGCAGCGTGCTGGTCAAGGCGCTGGGTGAAGAGCGTGCGTCAACGCTGCTTGAGGATTTGCTGGATACCCACCAGGGTGGAAACGGGATCGAAACGCTCAACTTTATGGATCCGCTGGCGGTATTCGATCTGATTCGTGAAGAACACCCGCAAATTATCGCCACGATCCTGGTCCACTTAAAGCGTAACCAGGCGGCGGACGTCCTGAGCAAATTCGACGATCGTGAACGTAACGACATTATGCTGCGTATCGCCACCTTCGGCGGGGTTCAGCCCGCCGCGTTGCAGGAACTGACGGAGGTACTCAACGGCCTGCTCCACGGTCAGAATCTTAAGCGCAGCAAAATGGGTGGGGTGCGCCCGGCTGCGGAGATTTTAAACCTGATGAAATCCCAGCAGGAAGAGGCCGCCATTGAGGCGGTTCGCGATTTCGACAGTGAGCTGGCACAGAAAATTATCGACGAAATGTTCTTGTTCGAAAACCTGGTGGATGTCGAGGATCGCAGCATCCAGCGTCTGTTGCAGGAGGTGGAAAGTGAAACCCTTATCATCGCCCTCAAAGGAGCAGACGAAGCGCTGCGGGCCAAGTTCTTCCGTAACATGTCGCGCCGTCAGTCGGATCTGATGACCGAAGATCTGGCATCGCGCGGCCCGGTACGTTTGTCACAGGTGGAAGCCGAGCAGAAGACTATTCTGAACATCGTTCGTCGCCTTGCGGAGACAGGGGAAATCATCATTGGAGGCAGCGACGATGCCTACGTTTGATGCCAATAGCGCCGCTCAGTGGCGCAGCTGGCAGCCTGAGGATCTGTTAAACGAAACGGTTGAAGTACCGTTGCAGACGCAGGATACCGGCCATTCTGACGCGCAGTTTAAGGCCGAGCTGGCACGCCTGCGTAAGCAGGCTGAGCAGCAGGGTATTGCTCAGGGATTGGCGCAAGGCAAAGAGGAAGGCCGTCGCGAAGGCTATGAGGCCGGGCTGAAGGAGGGGCGTGAGGCGGGTCTGGCGCAGGGGCTGGAACAGGCCCGTGACGAACGGCAGGCTTTACTGCTCCAGGCTGGAGAATGGGTGACGCAGTGCAAGCTTGCGCTTTCGAATCTCGATAGCCTTATTCCCGGACGTCTGGTTCAGCTGGCGCTGACGGCGGTACAGCAGCTGTACGGCACCCTGAGCGTGGCGGATAACCATGCTCTGCTTGCGCAGATCCGCCAGTTAATGAAGCAGGATACCCTGCTCAACGGCCCGACAGAACTGCATGTGAACCCGCAGGATCTGCCCATGGTCTCCCAGGAGATCGGTGAGACGCTCTCCTCAATGGGGTGGTCCTTACAAAGCGATCCCCAATTGGCCGCAGGGGGATGTCGTGTGGTCACGCCGGACGTGGAGTATGACGCCACCATGGAAACGCGCTGGCAGTCTCTCTGTCAGCTCGCCCGAGAGGAATTGTCCCAATGAGCCAGCAGTTAAAAAACTGGCTCTCGGTCATGGATCGGGTGGAAGAGAAGCTCGGAGAGCTCCCGCGCTTTCGTCAGTACGGCAAGCTGACGCGTGCTACCGGGCTGGTGATGGAGGCCGTTGGCCTGAAGCTGCCGATAGGCGCGTTGTGCATTGTTGAACGTCAGACCGGGCAGGCTATTTTACCGGTCGAGTGTGAGGTGGTCGGGTTTAACGGTCAGACGCTCTATCTTATGCCGCTTGAACATGTTGACGGTATTCTTCCCGGCGCGCGCGTGTACGCGCCAGAGGCCGATAAGGGAGCGGGTAAACAGCTGCCGGTGGGGTTACACCTGCTGGGGCGCGTGCTTGACGCTCAGGGCCGCCCCCTGGATGGTCGTCCACCGGCGGGAAAACCCGTAGCCGGCCTGTTTACCCCCTCGTTTAACCCGCTTCACCGCGATCCCATCAAGTCCGTGCTCGATGTGGGCGTGAGGGCAATAAATGGCCTGCTGACGGTTGGCAGGGGACAGCGTATGGGCCTTTTTGCCGGCTCGGGTGTCGGTAAGTCGGTGCTGCTCGGCATGATGGCCCGTTTCACCACCGCCGACGTCATCGTCGTCGGGCTGATTGGCGAGCGCGGACGTGAAGTAAAAGATTTTATCGAGAACATTCTTGGCGAAGAGGGGCTCTCACGCGCGGTCGTGATCGCCGCACCTGCTGACGTCTCGCCGATCCTGCGTATGCAGGGTGCGGTTTACGCCACCCGAATTGCTGAGGATTACCGCGATCGTGGGATGAATGTCCTGCTGATAATGGACTCTCTTACGCGCCATGCCATGGCGCAGCGTGAAGTGGCGCTGGCTATCGGTGAACCGCCGGCAACGAAAGGTTATCCACCGTCCGTCTTCGCGCGTCTGCCCGCACTGGTAGAGCGTGCGGGTAACGGTATGCGCGGCGGCGGATCGATAACCGCCTTTTATACTGTTCTGACCGAAGGGGACGATCAGCAGGATCCGATCGCCGATTCGGCGCGCGCGATCCTCGATGGCCATATCGTGCTTTCTCGTCGCCTGGCTGAGGCGGGCCATTATCCTGCTATTGATATTGAAGCCTCTATTAGCCGCGCGATGACGGAGCTAATTCCGCATGTCCAGTACCGCAAGGTTCAGCGTTTTAAGCAGCTGTTGTCGACCTACCAGCGTAACCGGGATCTGGTCAGCGTAGGCGCTTACGTGAAGGGTAGCGATCCGCTGCTCGACAGAGCGATAGACCAGTATCCTGCGCTGGAGGCCTTCCTGCATCAGGCAATACACGAGCGGAGCGGTTACGACGAGGCTATTGCCGCACTGAGCCAACTTTTCCCAGACATCGTTGAACAGGCGGGATAAAACGTGAAAGTGAATAATCCAATGGTCATGCTGCGTGACATGGCTCAGGAAAAGCTTACGGAGACCACTCGCGCCCTCGGCAGCGTCCAGCAGACGCTTATGGCAGCCGTGGCCCAGCATGAACAGCTTCAGCACTATGAACGCGAGTATCAGCAATCTTTGCGTCAGGGCTTGCTGGGCAGCGGTATGTCGATGGCGGATCTGGTTAATCAACAGTCTTTCATTTTGTCACTTAACCAGGTGGTGAAGCAGCACGAATCACATGTTTCCACCTGCGAACAAGCCGTGGATCGGGTCAAAGAGAAGTGGCTACAGAAAAAGCAGCGCCTTAATGCGTTTGAGACGCTCATCGATCGCCGCGAAGCGGCACTGGCTATGGCACAGAGCCGCCAGGAGCAAAAAATGATGGACGAATTCGCCCAGCGTGCCGGACAGAAAAGAGAAAGGCTATGAATATTGATATTACGGCTCTGCTGTCCGGCGGAGCGCCGACGAGAGCAGGCAAAGGAAAACTCATCGGCGAGGATTTTGCTCTCACGCTCGACGACAGGTTGGCGCAGATGGGACTGTTGTTACCTGGGCTGGACGTTCCGGCGCAGCTGTTGAGTCATGAAGGATACCCTCTCCCGCAGCCGGTTTTGCCGCCGGTAGCTGAGCCGGGGGAGAGTGACGACACGCTGGCGGAGGTCAGAATCAGCGCCTCTCCCGGTGATGAAAGCCCGCAATGGCAGCTTCAGCAGATAGTCACCCGCCAGGCGAGGGGCGCTACAGAGGCTTCGACCCTTGCTGATGCGACTCTGCCACGTGAAGAGGTAGCTGGCGAAAAGGCGCCTTTAACGATCCCTGTTGACGATATTAAGCTGAAGCCCGCCCGACGCGAAGATACCCCTCTCCAGATGCAGGCACAGGCGTTAGGGGGGAAAGCCCCGGACGCCAGCGCCGTGATGCCAGGCTTAACGGCTCATCAGGGAGACGCATCGCAGCACGCTACGTGCGATCCCACGGTTCAGAGCGTCGTGATGGAGCCATCAACGGCGCGACTGGTCAGTCAGCCTGTCTCACAGCAGGTGGTCAACGTCCGTTATCCGCTGGAGTCGCCCGAATGGAAACAGTCGGTGAGCCAACATATTGCCCTGTTCAGCCGCGACAATTTGCACAATGCGGAGATCCGCCTGCATCCTCAGGAGCTGGGCTCATTGCATATCTCTTTGCGCGTGCAGCAGGACCAGGCGCAGATCCATATCGTCAGCGAACATGCCCAGGTGCGGCAGATGATGGAGACTGCTCTACCGCACCTGCGGGCGGCTTTAGCGGAAACCGGGCTTCAGTTGGGCCAGGCGAGCGTGAGCCCCGATCGACCACATACTGGCGGTGGCGAGCAGGGACGTCATCCTTCCGGAGAGCAGCATACCGCTCAAGGTGCAGATAACGTGTTCGTGGACGAAGACGCTGTGGCGGAATTATTAACATCGACGCAAGGAAATATATACGGCATTAACACTTTTGCCTGAATTGCTGAATTGCCGACAGGAATGAAATTTTATCTCCTGATTATTCTGCTGATTAAATGGACTACAATGTCCGCCGTATTTATCGAGGGGCAGGTTGCTGCCTCTCTTATTTTATTGGGTTTACGTAATGGGTAACAAAAATAAAAATGCTGCGGCTCGCGGAGGGTCGCGCCCGCTTCTGTTAATACTAATGTTTCTGATTGCCCTCGCAGCCTGCGGTTTTTCAGGCTATCTGTTCTGGTCGATGAAATATGCACACGTGCAGACGGACAACAATTCGAGAAGTGAGCACGAAGCCCCGGCGGTACAGCAAGTTGAACCGTTATACGTGTCGATGAATACCTTTACCGTTAGCCTGACCCCGACGCAGCACGAGTCGGATCGCGTGCTCTACATTGGTCTGTCCGTACGACTTGGCGATACGTCGTCCGTACAGGTGCTTGAGAAATTCCTGCCGGAATATCGCAGCCGATTGTTTATGCTGCTTTCTCAGCAAACGTATGAAACGCTCTCAACGGATGAAGGTAAACGCCAGCTGATTAGCAACATCAATAATGAGCTTAAAAAACCGCTGGCGTTCAACAAAAAGATTAACGTCACTGACGTTTTGATTAATGAATTTATTCTGCGGTAAACACAATGGCTGATAGTTTTTTATCACAGGATGAGATCGATCGCCTGCTCAATGCTGATACGGAGAGTCCCGATGACCTCCATGGAAGCATGGGAGATGCGGGGATAAAACCTTACGATCCAAATACTCAGCGACGCGTGATTCGCGAGCGGCTTCATTCTCTGGAAATTATTAACGAACGCTTTGCCCGTCAGTTCAGGATGGGGCTATTTAACCTGCTGCGCCGCAGTTCAGATATTACGGCGGGAAATATCAAGATCCAGCCGTATCATGAGTTTGCCCGCAATTTACCGGTGCCAACTAACCTGAACCTGCTGCACCTTAATCCCCTGCGTGGGACCGCGCTGATGGCATTCTCCTCCGGTCTGGTATTTATGGCCGTGGATAACCTGTTCGGCGGAGACGGGCGTTTCCCGACGAAGGCAGACGGGCGGGAATTTACCCCGACCGAGCAGCGGGTGATCCACCGTATGCTGACAATGGCACGCGAGGCGTATGAGTTTGCCTGGGGCTCTATTTATAAAATTAAGACGGAATACATCCGTTCAGAGATACAGGTGAAATTTACCAATATTACCTCTTCACCAAACGATGTTGTTGTCACCACGCCTTTCTCCGTGGAAATCGGCTCGCATCGCGGGGAGTTTAATATTTGTATTCCCTTCAGCACGATAGAGCTTCTGCGTGAACTGTTAAGCAATCCGCCAATGGATAATTCGCGCCATGAGGATTCTGAGTGGCGCAGCATGCTGGCAAGCCAGATGCGTGAAACCGAGCTGGAGCTGGTGGCGCAATTTGCCGACATCAACACGCGGTTGTCAAACGTCATGAAGATGAAAAAAGGCGACATTATCCCACTGGATAAGCAGGAGTTTATAGAAGCGAACGTCGGCAGCGTGCCGGTATTTACCGCGAAATATGGCTCTGTAAATAATCAATATGCTCTGAAGGTCGATCGGATGAATCAGCCAGCATTAAAATCTTTCAATAAGGAGTGATTTCCCCATGAGCGACATGAATAACTCGTCGGGATCTGAAGATAAGTCTATGGACAATCTTTGGGGTGAGGCGCTGAACGAGCAGAACGCTGCGGGAAGTACAGAGCAAACGGCGGTTCCTCAGTTTTCTGAAGAGATGAACCTGATTCTGGATATCCCTGTCAAAATGACCGTTGAGCTGGGCCGCACAAAAATGACTATCAAGGAGCTGCTGCGCTTAAGCCAGGGCTCGGTGGTTTCGCTTGACGGTCTGGCGGGTGAGCCGCTTGATATTCTGATCAATGGTTACCTTATTGCCCAGGGCGAAGTGGTGGTCGTGTCCGATAAATTCGGGATTCGTATTACCGATATCATTACCCCATCCGAGCGAATGCATCGCCTGAGCCGCTAATGAACGCAGCACAACCTCCTTTTGCCGCAGGGAGCACGAACGTGCTCTCTGGCGGCGCAATCGCGCTATCGGTTATCGGTACGCTCATGCTCATTATTATGCTGATGGTACTGCTGGCGTGGATCGCTCGCCGCAGCGGGTTGGCGCGTTGCACCCGCGAAAGCCAGGCTGCGGTATCGCTGGTGGCAAGTAAACCTCTCGGCTCGCGCGAACGGCTGGTGGTGGTTGACGTGGGCGAACAGCGGCTGGTGCTGGGTGTTACCCCAACCCACATTAGCTGTCTTACCGTACAGGTTAGGCCAGAGGTGCCTGAGCAGGCGACTCCTTCAGCGGCTTTCCCCGCCATGCTGGATAACTTTCTTCATAAATACCGTTCGGGTGGTGAGCAAAAATGAACCGTCTGTTGATTGCCCGTGCTGCGACGGGGGTTGGTCTGCTGCTGCCCGTCGCCTCTGCGCTCGCCGCTAACGGCGACATTATGCTGGCCAGTTCGCCGGGGAGCGCTGGCTGGACGCTACCCATCCAGACGCTATTGTTGCTCAGTGGATTCACGTTCATCCCTGCGGTACTGCTGATGATGACTGGCTTTACGCGTATCGTTATCGTGCTGGGATTGATGCGCAACGCGCTTGGTACGCCGACCGCACCGCCAAATCAGGTATTAGTGGGACTGGCCCTGTTTTTGACCTTTTTTGTGATGTCGCCAGTGCTCAACCAGATCTATGAACAGGCATGGCAGCCGTTGCAGGCCAATAAAATCACCATGGAAACGGCCCTGAAGGAAGGCGTAAAACCGCTGCGGGCCTTTATGCTTGAGCAGACGCGTGAAGCCGATCTGGCGATGTTTGCCCGCATTGCTAAAACGCCGACCCTTACCGGCCCGGAGGACGTGCCGTTGAGTATTCTGGTGCCTTCCTTCGTCACCAGCGAGCTGAAAACCGCCTTCCAGATTGGTTTTACCATCTTTATTCCGTTTTTGATTATTGATTTGGTGGTGGCCAGCATTCTGATGGCGCTGGGGATGATGATGGTTCCGCCAGCGACAATTGCGCTGCCTTTTAAGCTGATGCTGTTCGTACTCGTGGATGGCTGGCAGCTGCTGGTCGGTTCGCTTGCACAAAGCTTTTACTCATAGGAGCCTGGTATGACCCCCGAAAGCGTTATGGTATTGGGCATGGAAGCTATCAAGGTTGGGCTAATGATTGCGGGGCCGCTTTTGCTGGTCGCGCTGGCAACCGGTCTGATTATCAGTATTCTTCAGGCCGCGACGCAGGTGAACGAAATGACCATGACCTTTATCCCTAAAATCCTGATGATCGTGGGTGTCGGCGTACTGCTCGGTCCGTGGATGATGAAAATCTTTATTGAATACACGCGCATGTTGTTCGCCAGCATTCCTTACGCCATCGGCTAATGATTTTTAATCTTCCCCTTGAGCAGCTTTACGCCCTGATAAGCCATTACTTTTTGGTCATGGTGCGTATCTCGGCGCTTCTGCATGTTGCGCCAGTCTTTAGCGAAAAAACGATAAGCGCCCGCCTGCGTGCGGCATTGGCCTTAACCCTCGCGCTGCTGCTGGGCGGGCTGGTTTCTGACGCGGATATAGGACTTTACTCCTGGGCGGGCGTCTGGACGATGGCTAAGCAGGTGCTCATCGGCGCCGCGATGGGGCTGACGATGCAACTGCTGTTTGCCGCCGTTCGCCTGGCGGGCGAGATCATTGGGATGCAGATGGGACTCTCGTTTGCCACCTTCTTCGACCCGGGCAGCGGTAACAGCCCGGTGATCGCTCGCCTGCTAAACATGCTGGCGATGCTGCTCTTTCTGGTGTTTAACGGCCATCTGTGGTTGCTTTCGCTGCTTGCAGAGACATTCGAGGCTCTCCCCATTAACTCAGAACCGCTGCATGCTGGGGGGATGTTTTACCTCGTTAATCATGCCGGACTCATCTTCAGTCAGGGACTGATCCTGGGCCTCCCGGTGATAGCCCTGCTGCTGAGCATAAACATGGTGCTTGCGCTGCTAAACCGTCTTACCCCGCAGCTCTCGATCTTTGTAGTAGGGTTCCCGCTCACGCTGACCTTTGGCATGCTGGCACTGTTGCTCATCGACGAAACGCTGGCTCCATTTTTTGAACGTCTTATGAGCCACGGCTTCGAGATCCTGAGCGGGTTACTACAGGCGCTGGTTTGAGGGCTTAATTCGTGCAGGCTATCCGTACTACCGTCTCCGTTCCCGATGCCAGGATGCTGTTTTCCAGCAAATAGAGGGAACTGGTGGAGGTTTCGCCGCTCTTAAGCTGCGGAAAAATATAATCCGTCACCTCTTTTTCGTTGCTTTGATCGCCCAGCCGACGGGCGTGGCTAAGCATCGTCAGATGCAGCAGGTTGCCGGAGAAGGACATGGTATAATTCACGCTGCGCTGTACGGGTGAAGCTTGCCCTACGCGTTTTCCGTCCTGAAAATGGCGGATGTTACCGATATAGGTCGTGTGTCCCTCATGAAGTCCATCGCGGTATGAGCGATAAATTCCTCGCGCCAGCGTCACGTTGTTTTCGTCCTTGATAGTGTAAAACGAGGCTGGGGCAAAGCACGTCTGTCTCAGCGGCGACGTGGCGATCGTGTACCCGATTGTTAACGCTAAACCTGTCATCAGACCGCCAGCAAAGAGGATCTGCGGGCGTTTAATAAAGATGAAAATAGAACGATTCACAGTCATTCTTTTGCTCCTGAATGGGTTTTTGACAGGCAATAACTGCCTGATATTTATCTATCTTTCCCGTACCGGTAGTGATGTATAAAATTTTACCCGGTCTGTAATGGACGCGTCTTTCCAGCACATATTCGCTATAGGTGTGCAGCGTTGCCTGGATAAGTTCTGTTTGGCTTATTCGGTTTTTTTGCACCATCACGATATGGCCGGGGGGGATCCCTTCTCCCTGCCAGAGGATAAACTCGATGCTCTGCGGGCTGGGGACAAACGCATTTTTGACGGACAAGGCAATAAGAATACCGATCAGCATGCCGCAGACCGCGAACGCAGCGCTTCGCAAAAGCCTTTTTCGACGCGGTGCTGGCGTAGCGGAGGGGGGAGAAGGCGTAGCCTCCACCAGCATTTCAGGCGGCAGTGGTGGGGGGAGGATCTCAACGCTTTCAGCCGAGGGTTCCGGCGGGCTCTCTTCACGAATAATCAGGCGATAGCCGCTTCGCGTTACGGCAACCAGCGCAATAGCATCCTGCATCTCTAGCGAGGCCAGCGCTCGTCGAAGCTTGTTCACCATAACGCGCACGCTATTATCCGTGACCTCAACGCCAGCGCTACGCCAGCCGATATCCATTAACTGTTCCTGAGACAAAATTTGTCCCTGCGCTTCCACCAGGGCGGCAAGGCAGAGGCAGGCGCTGGCAGGCAGCGTCACGCACTCGCCGTCGCGCGTTCGTGTTAGTAACCTCGTGTGTAAATCCAGCGTCACTAACGATCCAATCGCAATGTAATTGACCATAATATCTTGATACTTCGTAATGAAAGATAAGGTGAATTGAATGGGTATTTATGTTAATTGGGTAAAGTCTTTTCGTTAACAATGCGCAACAATTTCGGGCTACCTAAGGCTTATATCGCAACTATTCGCGGATCGCTAAAGGTAAATTTCAACGATATTAATGTTATTAATGCCGATGTTAAAAATGGCCAGGCCTCGGTTGGCGTATTTGTGTGATAAATAAAGTAAATGCCCTCCCATTTTGATGCGCATGCGGTGATTCCTCTCGCTGAACCTGGCGGCACGATAGCAGTGGGGTGACGCTTATATTCCTATTTTTCTGAGGCTTAGTACGTGAAGGGCAATGACTGACGGGCATTTGCTGACTGCTCAAGTTAGATAAGCTAAACGCTTAAAAATGTATAAGTAACAGGAGGGAATTTCTCCTTTTGCACGCTGTGCAGCGAAAACGATTTTAACATTAAATATCGGCAGTCGCTATAAATGAGTTGGTTAATTTTATCTCACTGGTCATATCATTTAAACAATGTTGAGATGAGCTGTTTAGCGGAAGGTTGCGTTCATAATAAATAAACGAGATGCGTTCGTTCTTTCATTTCGTATTCAATGGCCCTTTACGCATGCTATTTATGGTCGATTACCGATTGTCTCCAAATAGGATAAACGCGTTTTTATATTGTTTTGCGAGACCTTTTTAACCATATTATTTGTAATGTTTTTGGTTGGTTGTGACTTGCCTGACAGACGGTCAGGGCAGGGGAGAAGGATTGAGGACGATTAGCGAGGTTCAAAACGAAAAAAGCCCTCCGACAGGGAGGGCTAACGCGCAATAAATACGCGTAAAATGTTGAGGCTTTTCGGGATTAGCGCAGCAGGCTCAGAACGTTCTGAGGTACCTGGTTAGCCTGGCTCAGAACGGATACGCCGGCCTGTTGCAGGATGTTAGAACGGCTCATTGCGGACACTTCCACGGAGAAGTCAGCATCCTGGATACGGGAGCGGGCTTCGGTGGTGTTGATAACAGTGGTGTTCAGGTTCGCGATGATAGAGCTGAAACGGTTCTGAATCGCACCCAGGTCAGCCTGGAAGTTAGTCACTTCAGTCAGGGCTGCATCCAGGTTACCCAGCAGGTCGTCGGCTGCGGCAGCGTTAGCGGCGGTGTTGATGAACGCGGAGTTCGCTGCGCCTGCATCCGCAACGGTAGGGGCAGTTGCGTTATCTGCGAAGGTCAGCTCTTTCACCACGGTGTTACCGCTTGCGTCGGTGCTCTGCGCGAAGTATTTGGTGTTTGCACCGTCTTTCACGGAGAACAGCTGCATGTTGCTGTCAGCAGCGTCAGCGCCAAAGGCCGCGTTGGAGATATCGTCCAGTTTAGCCTGATCCAGCGTCACTTCAGAGCCATCCTGAGCTTTGAAGGTCGCGCCTTCTTTCAGCTTGGTGGCATCGCTCAGTGTAGATGGACCGTTCAACAGGATATCGGCATCCAGCGCGCTGACTTCCGTTGCGGCGCCAGCAGGTACAGCACCGTCAATGATCGCATTGCCAGCACCATCATCCTTGAAGGTGATGGCAGAGGTATCCAGTTTAAACATTTTGTCGGCAGTTTTATCGTACGCGAAAGCTTCACCATCAGCTACGTACAGCTCGACGTCGCCTGCTGCTGCGCCCACTGCCGTTTCAATTGCGGTGATGTCAGCTGCGTCAACTTTCCAGTTACCGGCAGTTGTGCTGATACCCGTATCGTCGCCCGCTGCTTTCGCAGTGGCTGCCTTGGTGTACTGGCTGGTGGCGCCCGCAGAGCCGGCAATTTTATCGAATGCAGCAGTGAAGCCGTCCAGACCCAGAGAGTCGATGTCCAGTTTCTTCAGATCGATGTCGATGGTCTGGCCATCTTTGTCGCCAATCTGGATGGTCAGTTTATCTTTGGAGCCATCGAGAACGTTAACGCCGTTGAAGTTGGTGGTTTCAGAAATACGTTTGATTTCGTCCAGACGTGCAGAGATCTCTTTTTTAATGGAGTCACGGTCGTCAGAGGAGTTAGTACCGTTTTTTGCCTGAACGGTCAGTTCACGGATACGCTGTAAGTTCTCGGTTACTTCTTCCAGCGCGCCCTCGGTGGTCTGCGCCAGGGAGATACCATCGTTGGCGTTACGTGCTGCCTGGGTCAGGCCGCGGATAGAAGAGGTGAAGCGGTTAGAGATCGCCATACCTGCTGCATCATCTTTCGCACTGTTGATACGCAGACCGGAAGAGAGACGCTGAATTGCAGTACCCAGAGAAGTCTGAGATTTGTTCAGGTTGTTCTGAGCCATCAAGCTCAATGCGTTAGTATTAATGACCTGGGCCATATCAATATCCTTTTAAATAAAGTAACGACGGCATTCGCCAGTTAAATATGCGATGTCTGTTGCGCATACTGAATTAATCGGATGAAAAAGAAATGACTAAATTATTTTTTCATAATTTTTTATATTCCAGAAAAAGCATTCACAAGTGATGGCAATTCTCCCGATTACCTCAGTCAATAGCCTGATAAGCGTGTAAGAGTGTATTAATGTGGTGGTTTCGTTGTCGCCTGAACTGTAAAAAATTAAACTTTATGGCCGAAACCCCGATGATATCGCTATATCTATCTTCACTGTAACAGGAATACAAATCATGGCTTCGTTCTCTATGTCAGGCCTCGGCGGCTCCGGGTTAGATATTGAAAGTATGATTTCGCAGCTCCAGGTAGCTGAGAATAAAAAATTAAACCCCTATTTGCAGAAGCAGAGCAATTATGAAGGACAAACTTCCTCCTGGGGTAAAATCTCCAGCAGTCTGGATGCGGTGAAAACGGCGCTGAAAAAACTGGAGGATGAAGGGTTCAACGGGGTCAGCATTGGCACCAACAAGGCATTTAACGCAACGGCAGGTAAGGGAGCGATCCCGAATAGTTACTCGGTCCAGGTTGAGCAGTTAGCAAAAGCCAATAAAGTGGGGACGGCACCGCAAAATGCGAACGACACCCAGCTGGGTGACGGCGCCGGTCCGCGTACGGTGACCATCACCGCAGGCAAAGGCAAGCCGATGGAGGTGGAGCTGAAAGATGATGAAACCTCTCTGGTACAGATTGCTAAAAAAATTAATGCTAAAAATGGTGATGTTACCGCGACGGTAATGCCTGCCGAAGATGGCAAATATCAGCTGGTCGTGACGTCGAAAAAGACCGGCGAAGATGGCGAAATTAGCATCAGCGTAAGCGGCGACAGTAAGCTGGCAAAAGTGCTGGATTACGACCCGGCAGTCACGCCGGGGGCAGATAATGCCCGGGAGATTACGCCGGCGCAGAATGCCATTGTCTACGTTGATGGTACGAAGATTGAACGCAGCTCCAATACCATTTCTGACGCCATTGACGGGATCACCCTCGATCTGCGCGAGGTCTCAGAAAAAGATCCTGACGACGCATCAAAACTGAAATCAGAAACACTGTCGATCACCGCCGATACCTCTAAGGTTAAAAGCCTGATTGAAGAGTTTGTGAATGTCTATAACGCCTATCTTAGCGCGGCATCCAGCGCCAGTGCATACAACGAACCGGAAAAGACGACCGGCGATGAACTGCCGCAGGCCAATGCGTCAAACGGCGCGCTTTTCGGTGACGGTACCCTACGCCGTTTGACCAGCCAGATGAAGTCCGCTGTCGCCGGGAGCTATGGCGATGCCGACGATCTGTACAAATCTCTGGGTGCGCTCGGTATCGAGGTGAAGTTCAACGAAACCAAACCCGGCGAGGAGCGTACCGGGACCCTGGGCATACTCACCATCGACAATAAAAAGCTCGACGAAGCGCTGAAGAAAAATCCAAAGGAAGTGGAAGCTCTGTTTTTAGGCACCGGCTCAACGGGCGGGATCAAGGATCGCATGGAGGAGGTGTTCACCACCTATCTGGGCGATAACGATTCGATCCCGAAGGTTGAAGGGGCGATCTCTACCGCTCTCAAGGGGGTAAAGGAACAAAATACCCGCGTTGAAAAACAGATTGCCCGCATGCAGGAACGCATTCAGGACAGCCTTGACCGCAGCCGTAAGGAATTCCAGCGTCTCGACCAGGCCCTGACGCAAATGAACAGTACGAGCCAGCAGCTTCAGTCCGCGCTGCTTGGGATCATGGGTTAAACTTAACGCATCCGGGCAGGCCAACTGCCCGGCAGGAACCGAAGATGTACACCAAAACGGGCAACAGCGCCTATTCCTCCGTCTCTCTGGACAGCCAGATTGCTGGCGCCACCCCGCACCAGCTCATCGTTTTGCTCTACGACGGAGCAATCAATGCCATGCGTCGCGCCGAGATCTACTTCCAGTCTGGAAACATCGCTCGCCGGGGTGAGATGATCTCCCGTGCAATCAACATTATTGATAATGGCCTGCGCGCCGGGCTTAACCATGAGGTTGGGGGACAGATTGCCGCCGATCTGGAGCGACTGTACGAGTATATTTCGCGCTCTCTGCTGGAAGCGAACCTTAATAAGTCCGGGGAAATGCTCCCGCATCTTATCTCACTGATGGTGGATATGGCCGAGACGTGGAAAGCCATCGACCCACAGGCGCGTCAGGTGAAGCATGGCTGATAAACTCACGCGGCAAATCGCCCTGATGTTGCAGAGTAACGAACGTCTACAGCAGTTAGCAGACGAGGAGGCGTGGGAGTACTTTAACGAAGAGGTTGCAGCCTACGCCCGGGGTATGCAGGCGCTCTGTGAGTTCAATCTCTCGCCGCTTGCTGAAGACGCCCGCGCACAGCTTGCGCAGCTTCTTGCCCAGGACGAACGTCTGCGCCAGCGGATGTCTGTCCGGCTAGGTCATCTCAGCAATAACATTTCTGCTCTACTTAAATCAAACGCGTCTGCCCAGGCATACCACACTGTCTGACGCTCCCGCCCCTGAAGGCGGGAGCATGTCCCGCCTCAATCCCTCTGCAAGATGACGTTAGCGCGTAAAAAAAGCCCGCCATGGGCGAGCTCGGTTACGGGTAAGCAAGAGGCGAATCAGATGCTGATATTGTATTTACGACCCGCAGGTGCCTGGCTGGATTCCCCGGCGGGGCCGTAGAGCGTGTTGGCGTGACCCACGCGGTCTACCACCTTCTGCATATATTGATTCTTCTTCATATGGTTTTGCAGAAGCGTTTCGACCTGCGCGTTCAGCGTTTTGGTGCTTTGCACCCGTTCTCTGATCAGCTTCCAGCTGGTGAACAGCCTGCTGTGATGGTGATAGGGCGCCTGAAGGGCGGAAAGCTGTTCCTGCTGGAGACGCATTTCATCATAGTACTGAATCGACGAAAGCAATTGGCTTTTATTATCCGATAATACCTGTAGCGAAACGGGATTTATTTGTACGCGGCTGAGCTGATTGACCTCTTCAATCATGATGGCTTCCAGCTCGTCCAGGGACGTTTTCATTTGCGTCAGTATCGGGTACAGCTTATCCATAATGTTAAAAAATCCTGCCGTTATTAATACTCAAAAATATGTCGCACCAGCGCCTGAGCAATTTTCTCTGGCTCGATAATGAGTTCCCCGGAGGCCATTGCGGCACGGATCTTATCCACCCGTGCATAATCCACGTCACGGCTGTCATCGGTCTGAATTTTTTTTGTCAGCGCGCTCAGGGTCACTTCGGTTTTGTTTCCGCGCGCTTCGCCCGTCGCGACACTATTTTCCTGAGTAGTGCCGCGTGTACGCAGTTCCTGTCCGCCAGCCAGATTGCCAATCGGTGCGGTGGGTTGGGTGCTTTCGATGCTCATGTTTATCCTCGCCAGTAATCGTTACTGCTCTTGCCTATACACTAGTCTTCGGAAATACACGAAAAAACTAAAATTATTGTTCTAAAAAAATTGTCACGGCTCCGTCACGACCCACTTTTCCCGTAACGTTACGTCCACCCGTGGTTTTCACGCGCAGCGTATCGTCAACCGCAGCGTTGTTTAGCGCTTTGCCCTGGCTGCGGATAAAGAAACCCGGTCCCGACATGACCAGTTCTACCGTCTGCCCGGCGCGAAGACGCCACTGCTGGCGCAGCTGGTTTTGCAGCACCGGTTTGCCCGCGGAAAGGGGGCGCAAAAGGCGTTGGCCGACAATGTCCCTCGCCTCAAACATTAGCCCAACGGGCAAATCGTCTATGCTGCCGGTCATGGGAGTAATATCGCCCTGCTGCACAATTTCCCCGCCCTTCAGACTATGACTGGCGACCCAGAAGGTTCCCTGGGCGCTAATGCTAAACGGCAGATAGAACTTACGCATGCCGCAGCGCGCCACTGCGGTGCGTTTGCCGGTGAGGCGGTCATCATGCCCGGCCAGGCTCAGGTCAGGATTTTCGCACACCGCTGATAGCTGTCCGGGCGAGGCCAGCAGCGTAACGGTACGAACGATATTGCCTGGATTTTCCGTGAGCTTAACCAGCGCCTCCAGTTTCTGCACTAATCGAAGTTTCGCCGTTGTCGCGGATGGCACGCTGGCATACAGCGGGCTCGCGAAAAGGAGCGTTACCAGCGTTACGCGTAATAATGGAAGCTTCATCTTGTTGCCTTATTGTAAAACCAGTAAAGTAAACGGGTATGCTTATTCTGACTAAATTATATACGTGATAGAAACGCTTTTATTGCGTTAAATAATGACACTTCTGCTGCCGTTTTCATGAATCAGTGCCGCATGTTTTAAATATCTATCTTAATTTCGCTAATAGCGCCTATTTCTGTCAGGTCTTTGCAGTGTGATATTTCATCAGCGCTGTCTACACTATCGCGGTTTATATAAAGCAAGGCAGAGGCCAGAGTGCATGATGAATAAACTTGACGATGCGTTTCGCTTCCAACAGCAAGCGTTAGGTCTGCTCTCGCGTCGGCAGGAAGTCCTGGCATCGAATATTGCGAATGCCGATACGCCAGGCTATCAGGCGCGAGATATTGATTTTTCTCAGCAACTTAAAAATGCGTTAGGGAATAAACCTGCATCAGGGCCTGTCACAATGGCTTTAACGTCCAGCAAGCATATGCAGGGTAAAAAAATGCCTTTTGATGATGCTCAGTTGCTATATCGCGTACCGGATCAACCAAGTGCTGATGGTAACACCGTGGATATGGACCGCGAGCGAGTTAATTTCGCGGATAACGCCATGAAATATCAATCGAGCCTGACATTCCTCGGTGCAGATATTAAGAAAATGATGACGGTAGTCAGTCAGGGGTAAATAAATGTCGTTATTTAGCGTATTTGATATTTCAGGCTCGGCGATGGCCGCGCAGTCAAAACGTCTCAACGTGAGTGCCAGCAATATGGCGAACGCAGACAGCGTTGCCGGACCGGACGGACAGCCTTACCGCGCCCGTCAGGTCATGTTTGAAGCGGACACCTCTGCCGGCCAGGGCATCGGCGGCGTCAGAGTCAGCGACGTAGTGGAAAGTACAGCGCCCGATCGCCTGGTCTATGAGCCCGGTAATCCGCTGGCGGACGAACAGGGATATGTACGCATGCCTAACGTCAACGTGGTCAATGAGATGGTCAATACCATTTCCGCCTCACGCAGTTATCAGGCAAATGTGGAGGTGATGAACTCCGCCAGGGCCCTGATGCAGAAAACCTTAACCCTTGGTCAGTAAGGCAGGATATGACAGTTTCAACGGTAAACGACACCAGCGGCAATACCAGCACCTACGGCACGGGCAGCAGTGCAGCCGACCTCTCCGAGCAGTTTATGAAGCTGCTGGTTGCACAGATGCAAAACCAGGACCCGACTAACCCGATGGATAACAACCAGCTGACCTCCCAGCTGGCACAGTTCAATACCGCCGCGGGAGTGGAAAAACTCAACGCATCTGTCGGCAACGTTCAGGCGCTTATGGCGCAGTTGGGCAGTATGAGCGCCGCCTCCTGGGTTGGCCGTGGGGTACTGATCGAGGGCGATCCGAAAGTCGCCTTTGGTGACGCCACGCAGCCACTGGACGGGGAGGAGAAGCCATCAGACAGCTTTAGTTTCCTGTTATCGGGCGATGCAGAAACGGTCACCGTCACGCTGACGGATGATGAAGGCAATGCCTATACGGCGCAGCTGAAGGACGTGAAATCCGGTGTGAAGACTTACACCCTCGACGATCTGGAAAACTTCCAGCCGGAGCCAGGGCCGCCTCAGGACAGGGAATACACGCTCTCCTTTGAGGCGAAAAATCCGGAAGGCGATAACCCGGAAATATCCGGCCTGATTCAGGAGCAGGTGTCTGGCGTCACGATGACGGCCAACGGCGCGGTACTGCACCTGCTCAATCATGACCCCATCACCATGGGCGACGTGGTTGTTATCCAAAAATAGCGAATAATTTACTCTCTGGAACTTCAATATGAGCTTTTCACAAGGTCTTAGCGGCCTCAATGCAGCCGCCAAAGCGCTGGACGTGGTTGGAAACAATATCGCCAACTCCCAGACAGCAGGTTTTAAAGCAGGCTCCGTGGCCTTCGCCGACATCTTCGCCGGAACGACGGGTCTCGGGGTTCAGGTTGCGGGCGTGACCCAGAACTTCGGCGACGGTGGCCTCACGGCGGGCAATAGCTCGCTGGATATGGGCTTACAGGGAAAAGGATTTTTCCGCATGGTAAGCGAAGGTGGAGCCGTCTATTACGGACGTAACGGCCAGTTTAAGCAGGATCAGAACGGCAATATCATCAACAGCACCAATGGATTGTACCTGACCGGCTACCAGGCGACCGGTACGCCGCCGACAATCGCCCCTGGCGCACCGGTAGGACCCATTCGTATACCGACGGAAGACATGCCCCCCGCGGCGTCCACCGCCGGATCCCTTACGGGTAACCTGAAGTCAGATGACACCACCATCATCACCGACTCGTTCGATTATAGCGATCCGAAAACCTACAACTACCAGAGCCAGATTGAGGCGACCGACACGCTGGGCAATAAACACACCGTAAAGGTCTACTTCGTGCAGACCGCGGCAGGCGAGTGGAAAGCTTACGCGCGCGATGAAACCGCGCCCGGCACGCCTGATGTGACCTCCCTGGATTTAAAGTTCGATAGCAACGGCAATATGGACACGGCGGCGATGGCCAGTACCAAAATGACCATTAACGGAGCCGCGTTTAATGGCTCCGCGCCGCTGAGTATCGACATGGATCTTTCCAGCTTGACCCGCCGGGCCACCGATAGCCTCGTGAAAGTTGACACCATCGACGGTCAGGCCCCGGGTAAATATCAGAGCTTTGTTATTGGCGACAGCGGAGAAGTGGTCGCGACCTACAGTAACGGTCAGCGTCAGACCGTGGCACAAATCGTACTGGCTGATTTCGCCAACAGCGGTGGGCTGGCGGCTGAAGGTAATAACGTCTGGAGCGAAACGCCGCAGTCCGGCCAGCCTTTCCTTGGTACTTCCGGCTCCGGCAGCTTCGGTACGATTAACGGGAATATGCTTGAGCAGTCTAACGTCGATCTGGGTCAGGAGATGGTCAATATGATTGTCTACCAGCGTAACTACCAGTCGAATTCGCAAACCATCAAAACCCAGTCTGAGCTACTCCAGACGCTGGTTAACCTGCGATAAGGGCGGCGGATGGATCGCGCAATATATACCGCATTGAGTGCTGCCAACGCGGCGCTCAACCGCCAGGCCGTGACGTCGAACAATATGGCTAACAGCGCCACGGCGGGCTTTCGTGCTCAACTGGCCGCGTTTCGCGCTGTGCCGGTTGAGGGGCAGACACTGAAAACTCGCGCGCTGGTAGCGGAATCGACGCCGTATAACGACGACACCATGGGACCGATTACCCACACCGGACGCAGTCTCGATGTTGCACTTCCGCAGAACGGCTGGCTGGCGGTAGCCTTGCCAGACGGTAGTGAAGGGTACACCCGTAACGGCGGCATTGAGATCGATCGGGACGGCGCATTGCAGGTTGGCGGGAAGCCGCTGATGGGCGATGGCGCACCGCTGGTGGTTCCTCCCCATTCGCAGATCACCATTGCGGAGGACGGTACCGTCTCTGCACTTGGCGCGGGTGATGAGCCAACGGCCGTCGTGCCGGTCGGAAGACTGAAAATGGTTAATGCTCCCATGAGCATCCTGATCCACGGCGACGATGGGCTGTTTCGCCCGGCGGCGGGCAATGCGTTGCCCCAGGATGACGCCATGCGTCTGAGTCCTGAATCCCTTGAGGGAAGTAACGTGAGCCCGGTGAAGGCCATGACGGAGATGATCGCCACCGCACGCAGCATCGAGATGAACATGAAGGTGATCCGCACCGCGGATGAAAACGCGCAAAAGGCCAACCAGCTATTAAGCGTGGGCTAACCCGCGCAAGGAGTACAGATGATTCGGTCATTATGGATCGCAAAAACCGGTCTGGAAGCACAGCAGACCAATATGGACGTGATTTCAAACAACCTGGCGAACGTCAATACCAACGGCTTTAAGCGCCAGCGAGCGGTGTTCCAGGATTTGCTTTATCAAACCATGCGCCAGCCCGGTGCACAGGCTTCCGAACAGACAACGCTGCCAAGCGGCCTCCAGCTGGGTACCGGCGTGCGTCCGGTCTCTACCCAGCGCGTGCATACTCAGGGCGGCCTGAACATGACCGGCAACGATACCGATGTCGCTATCGAAGGCAAAGGCTTCTTCCAGGTGCAGTTGCCCGACGGCAGCACCGCGTACACCCGTGACGGACATTTCGATAAAAATGAAAACGGTCAGTTGGTAAACGCAGAAGGCCATCCCATTCTGCCGGGCGTCGTAGTACCGCAGGACGCCAAAGAGATGCAGATAAGCCCTGATGGTATCGTCAGCGTGACGCTCCCGGGTCAGGCTCAGCCGCAGCAGGTGGGGCAGTTGACCCTGGCGACCTTTGTCAACGATGCCGGTCTCGAAAGCATTGGCGGCAACCTCTATCGTGAAACGCAATCCTCCGGCGCACCGAATGAACTGAATCCGGGCCTTGAAGATGCGGGTACGCTCAAGCAGAAGTACATTGAGACGTCTAACGTCAACGTGGCTGAGGAGTTGGTCAATATGATCCAGGTCCAGCGCGCCTACGAGATCAACAGTAAGGCCGTTTCTGCATCCGATCAGATGTTGCAGAGGCTTACCCAGCTTTAATTTCCTCTCTCTTACCGCTCCGAGCGCAGGCTCGGGCGGATAGATGGTTTATCGACACGTAAATGAAAACACTTTTTACATACAGTCCAACAGGGCTATCGCGTCCTGCACTGCTGGCGGGCGTGCTGCTGCTAAGCGGCTGCGCGCATATTTTGCAAAAACCGCTCGTGGACGGACCAACGTCGGCAGAACCATTACCGATGGCACCGGTCACAACCGGCGGCTCGCTGTTCCAGGCAGGACAGGCCATGAACTATGGCTATCAGCCGATGTTTGAAGACCGCAGGCCGCGCAGCGTGGGCGACACGTTGACGATCCTGCTTCAGGAAAACGTTAGCGCCAGCAAGAGCTCCTCCGCCAGTGCCAACCGTAATGGATCGGCCGGAATGGGATTACTGGCCATGCCGGGCAGCTCGAACAGCTGGCTGGGTAACGGCAAAGCTGACTTTAACGCGGAGGGCAAAAGCGACTTCTCCGGCAAGGGCGGGGCGGCGGCGCGCAACACCTTTACCGGCACCATCACGGTGACGGTAAATAAACTCCTGCCGAACGGCAATTTACAGGTGGTCGGTGAGAAGCAGATAGCCATAAACCAGGGGACCGAGTTTATACGCTTCTCGGGTGTGGTGAACCCTCGCACCATCAGCGGGGCCAACACCGTGCCCTCAACTCAGGTGGCGGATGCGCGCATTGAGTATGTCGGCAACGGCTACATCAACGAAGCGCAGACGATGGGCTGGCTGCAACGCCTGTTCCTGAACCTTTCTCCTTTTTGATACGACGATGAATACAAAATCCATTCTGTTATTTCTCGGCCTGCTGCTCAGCATTCCGATGCTGTACACGCCGGCGCAGGCCGAGCGAATTCGCGATCTGGCCACGGTGCAGGGGGTGCGCTCCAACTCGCTTATGGGCTACGGGCTGGTGGTAGGGCTTGATGGCACGGGCGACCAGACGATGCAGGCGCCGTTTACGGGCCAGAGCCTCAATAATATATTGTCCCAGCTTGGGATCACCGTACCGGCGGGCACCAACATGCAGCTGAAAAATATTGCCGCGGTGATGGTGACGGCCGAACTGCCGCCGTTCGCCCGCTCAGGGGATAAGATCGACATCGTGGTCTCTTCTCTGGGGAATGCGAAGAGCCTGCGTGGCGGTACGCTGCTGATGACGCCACTTAAAGGGGCGGACAACCAGATCTACGCGATGGCGCAGGGCAATGTGCTGATCTCCGGGGCTGGCGCGCAGGCTGGCGGCAGTCGCGTGCAGGTTAACCAGCTTAACGGCGGTCGCATTAGCGGTGGGGCGACGGTTGAACGCGAAGTCCCAAATGACTTCGCCACGCAAAACACGCTGCGCCTACAGCTTAACGAGTCAGATTTCTCGCTGGCGCAGCAGATCAGCGACGAGATTAATCGTCGCTATAGCGGTGGGGCGGCAATCCCTGAAGATGCCCGTACTGTACGTTTGTTTGCACCGCCGGATGGTCCTTCCCGGGTGCGTTTCCTCGCCAATATCCAGGATATGCCGCTGCGGGTGGGGATACAGGATGCGAAGGTCATTGTTAACTCTCGTACCGGCGCGGTGGTGATGAACCGCCATGTTTCCCTCGATGCCTGTGCCGTAGCTTATGGATCGCTGACGGTAGAGGTTACACAGAATAATGTTGTGAGCCAGCCGGATACTCCCCTCGGGGGAGGGCAGACCGTCGTGGTGCCACAAACCGATATCTCAGTACGCGACCGCGGCGGCTCGCTGCAAAGCGTGCGCAGCAGCACGGATCTGAACGCGGTGATCAGGGCACTCAATACGCTTGGCGCGACGCCAAATGAGCTGATGTCCATTTTGCAGTCAATGAAAAATGCAGGCTGCCTGCGTGCGAAGCTGGAGGTGGAGTGATGAATGCTTTCGATCGTCTGGATAAGCCAGCCTTTGACGTTCGCTCTCTCGACGCGCTAAAGCGCGATGCACGCCGCGCTGAACCCGGGGCGCTCAGGGCGGCGGCGCAGCAGATGGAGGGGATCTTCGTGCAGATGATGATGAAGAGCATGCGCGATGCCACCATCAAAGATGACCTCATGCACAGCCAGTCCACCGATATGTTTACCGCGATGCACGACCAGCAGGTGGCGCAAAATATTGCCGGGAGCGGACAGCTTGGGTTTGCGGATATGATTGTGCGCCAGTCAGGCGGGGAGATCGATAGCCCATCGGTGTCGACGCCCGGCAGCGGTCCGCTTAATTTGCCGGGACTTTCCTCCTCCGTCAGATCCGCCACCGGTCCGCTGGCGCCGTCTGCGTCGGTCTCCTTCGGCAAAGTAGCGCAGGGGGCTCAATCCTTTATTTCTCGTCTGCTGCGTCCAGCACAGATCGCCGCCAGGCAGAGCGGGGTTCATCCGCAACTGATCCTCGCGCAGGCGGCGCTGGAGTCAGGATGGGGGCAGCGTGAAATCCCCACCGCTGACGGCCGCCCCAGCCATAACCTGTTCGGTATTAAGGCCGGAGGTGACTGGCAAGGCAAGACCACAGAGGTGATGACCACCGAATACATCAACGGCGTGAAGCAAAAGATAAAGGCCTCGTTTCGCGTTTACGATTCCTATGAACATGCGCTCGCCGATTATACGAAGCTACTCACTAAGAACCCGCGCTATGCGGGCGTTGCGCATTCCCGTTCGCCGGAGCAGGCGGCCAAAGCGCTTCAGGCGGGGGGATACGCAACCGATCCTGCCTATGCGAAAAAACTGATCACCATTATTCAGAAAGTAAAAGGTGATATTAAGCAGGGTGTAGAAGCCTATAAAAACGACCTCGCGAAAATATTTTAAAAAAGTTTTTAGATAAATTCGCAATCACCGATGAATAAAGCAGAGCAATAATTTTGACCCTGCCCGAATATCGGGCTGGAAATAACGGAATATCCAGGTGCCTTATGAACAACCTCTTTAGTCTCGCGAAAAGTGGCCTTAGCGTAGCGCAATCCGCTCTTAGTGTGGTAGGCAGCAACCTGACCAATGGCATGAGCGATACCTATAGCCGCCGCAGCCTTGTGATTGGTGAGCTCGGTGGCATGACCACGGGAAACGGATTTTATGGCTACGGTGCGACGGTAACTGGCGTCGATCGCGCTTACGATGCTTTTGCCAACAAGCAGCTACGCGGCTCCGTCTCAAACTGGGCCTCGCTTAACGGCCGCATGGAGCAATTGAGCGACATTGATAATATGTTGGGCGATGAATCCGACAACGTCTCTGTCTCCATCAATAACCTGTTCAAGTCGATGGCGACGCTGAGCGCAACCCCAGATGACGGCCCGGCCCGTTCCGCAGTATTCAGCTCACTCGGCGTATTGACCCAGCGCTTCAATGACAGCGGCAAGCGCCTCACCGCGCTGGAAAAGAGCACCAACACCAATATCGAAACCAGCGTTAAAGAAATTAATAGCATCAGCGACCAGCTGGCAGAAGTGAATAAACAGCTGGAACGCGTACAGGCGCAGAACGGTACGCCGCCTGCGGACCTGCTGGATCAACGTGATGCATTACTGGAAAAACTGAGTGAGCAGATCGGTATAGATGTAACCGAGAATAGCGTATCTGGCCGCGTCGACGTAACGCTTCAGGATGGTCGCCCCCTTGTCTTTGGCGAAAACGCCAGCAAGCTACAGGCCACAGCGTCTGAAAGCGATCCTGACAGAATCGTTGTCTCTTACGTTGATAGCAACGGTACTACCACGCCAGTTAACGAAGCGAGCATTACCAAAGGCCGCCTGGCCGGGTTGTTTAAGTTCCGCAGCGAAGATCTTGAGATCGCTAAAAACGAGCTAAACCAGATCGCCTTTATGATGGCGAGCCGCATGAACGAGCAGCACCGTTTGGGTGAGACGCCAGCGGGTGTGCCGGGGGGTGATCTTTTCTCTCTGCCACCTATGAAGGCGGTGGCAAATGCAGGCAATGCCGGTGGGGGAACGCTCGACGCTATCAGCGTGACGGACTACACCAACGTAAAATCTGAAAATTACAGCATCGACTTTGATGGAACAAACTGGAACGTAATGGGGGAGGACGGACGCCTGGTGAAGCAGGTGCCGGCCGGTTCCGCCACGCTTGAGTTTGACGGCATTGAGATTGATCTCTCCGGTGTGACCGCAAGCGCCGGGGACAGTTTTTCCTTTAATCCTATGGCTGGGGCTGCGGAGGGTATTGGCCGCGCGATCAACAGCGCACAGGATTTTGCCGCAGCGGATGCCTCCGGGGGCGGGGTGGGAAATAATCTTAATCTGGAAGAGATGCTTAAGATCCAGAATGAGAAACTGATTGGCGGCAGCACGCTGACGGAGGCTTATTCAAGCCTGGTGGGGACCATTGGTTCTAACGCGCGGGCGGTAAAATCGGGCATTTCCTCGGCTGAGATCGACCTGCAAACTAAATATGATGCGAAGCAGGCGCTTTCAGGTGTGGATATGAACGAAGAAACCGTCAATATGCAGATGTTTATTCAATATTACCAGGCCAATGCGCAAATTCTACAGACCGCAACCACCATGTTTGATTCGCTGCTTTCGATTAAATAAGGAGCTATCCGATGCGATTAAGTACGCTGTATATGTTTAAACAGAGCGCCGAGAGCATGTCAAAGCGCGTGAGTGATAATAATAATATTTATCTTCAACTCTCTGCTGGAAAATCGTTGCTGCGAGCCTCGGATGATCCAAAGTCCGCTACCGATGCGGTAAATTATCAGGACGCACTGGCGAAGCTTGAGCTTTACAGCAACGTACGTTCAACGGTGCGGAGTTCACTTGAGCATGAAGATAATATCCTGAACGGTGTGGGCAATTTGCTGACCACCACCCTCACCGAAAAAATCGTAGCGGCGAAAACGGAAAGCTACTCTGATGAAGATCGTCGGGCGCTGGGTGCAGAGATTAAAGGTATTCGCGGCAATCTGATGGATCTCGCGAATAATCGCGACGGGAGCGGGCGCTATATTTTTGGCGGATTTAAAAGCGATACGGCGCCGTTTGACGATGCGGGTAACTATGTCGGCGGTGATACCGCTCGTCGACAAACCGTTGCCGATGGTACGGATATGCAGACGGGCCACCTGGGCAGCGATGTTTTCGGGGATATATTCTCTGTTCTTGATAAAGCGGTAGAAGAACTTTCTCGCGATCCCATCGACCGTGATGCGCTGAATGCTGCGTTGAGCGCCGCCAGCGAAGCGGTTTCCGGCGGCATCGATCGTCTGGGTAAGGCGCAGGCGGAACTGGGGACCAACCTTCAGCAACTGGACGCGCTTGATATGAGTGGCGACGTCATGATCAACGACACCATAACCAAGGTTCAGACGGCCATTGGCGCTGACTATAGCACGATGACCTCGCTCATTATGGATTCTAAAATGTCAGAATTTGCGCTGAACGCATCCATGATGGTATTTCAGTCAATGCAAAAAATGAATTTATTTAATAAATAACATTATCTTTCCATCTTATTTCTGAAAGTTTTAGCCGCATATTTATGTGCGGCTTATGAGGACCTATGTTAAATAAACTTAAAATCTATACCGTAATCAGCCTGATTATCGGCATGATCTCTTGCATGCTGTTTGGCGTTACGGCTTTTTCCGTTTATAACTCGGTGACGATTAATAAAAATTTTAAACGCGTTGTGGACGTTAATGACAGCAACGCCTACATGACTAACGCCGCATATAACATTAACTCGGTGGTGGCGAATACGAACGGGATGATGCTTCAGACGTCGCTGCATAAACCGCTGTCGCCAGAGATGATCAAACATACCCACAACCTGCTGAAAGAGGCGCGCAAGGAGATGGATGCTTTCGCGCAGGTGAAATTCAACAGCCTGGCAGAGACAAGGGCTGCTGAGGAGCTTCGCGCCAAATTTGACCTGGTTTATAACACCGTCCAAACCAAGCTCGGCTATCTTGAGCGACCGGAAGGATACCCGGGCTCGATGAACGGTGATATGGAACTGCGTACCGAGCTGCGTCAAAAAATTGAGAAGTATTCAGAAATCTCATCTGACCGGGGGTACGAATATGTGTCAGTAGCTGAAAGCAGCTACAAGATGATGATTTGGGTCAGCGTGGTGATGATGGCCATCGCGATTTGCGTATTGTTAGCCGTTCGCTACTGGTTGCGTATTGCGCTGGTGCGCCGGATGGAAACTACCGTTGAGATGCTTCAGCGCGTAGCGGCAGGCGATCTGAGTCATGCCATAGAGACTGGCGCTGATAACGAAATTGGCAAAATGCTCAGGGAGCTTGAGAAGATGCGTGTCTCCCTGACCAACACCATTACCGGTATCCGTGAAGGGGTAGTGAATATCCATTCTAACGCCCAGGAGATTGCTCAGGGCAACAGCGACCTTTCCTCCCGTACCGAAGAACAGGCTGCGGCCCTTCAGGAGACGGCTGCCAGCATGGAGCAAATTAAAACCACCGTACGCCAGAATGCGGATAACGCACATGCGGCGCGCAGTCTGGCAGAAGGGGCAAGCATGAATGCCCAAAATGGCGGTGAGGTGATGGTAAACCTGGAAGCTATCATGGCGCAGATTACCGAAAGCTCCCGTCAGATTGCTGATATTAACGGCGTCATCGACAGTATCGCCAATCAGACCAACATTCTGGCCTTGAACGCAGCGGTTGAAGCCGCTCGAGCGGGAGAGCAGGGGCGTGGCTTTGCGGTAGTTGCGGAAGAAGTGCGTAACCTCGCCAAGCGCAGCGCCGATGCAGCGAAAGAGATTAATCAGCTGATTAATACCAGCGTTAACAATATTGATACAGGTTCGCGCCAGGTAAGCCAGGCGAGCGGCGTCATGCAGGACATCGTGACTTCGGTTGCTGAGGTGACGCAGATTATGGGCGAAATCAGTTCGGCCTCTGACGAGCAAAGTGCGGGTATCAATCAGATTTCGCAGGCCGTGAACGAGATGGATCTGGTGACTCAGCAGAACGCGGCGATGGTGGAAGAAGCGGCCATGGCGGCAGGCAAACTGGAATCTCAGTCGGACGAGCTTGAGCAGCTTGTTGCCCAGTTTACCCTGCGAGATGAAAAAGTTGAAAAACGCCATACGCCCGCGCCGGAAAAAATGTCGTTGCGTCACGTTGAAAATGATAATGCGCAGTGGGAAACGTTCTGACATCTGCGGAAAGGGAATAATTGGCGTCAAGAGTGTCGCCAATTATTCCTGTCAGGCAGCGCGATGATTAAATTAACAGAATGCGCATTTTTATAAAAGCTTATCGCACTTTTTGATTATGTGGTTTCAACTGATAATTGAGAATGTGAAGATTAGGTGGAAGAAATGCGTGGACGGTATATACACAGCTGAAGGGCTGGAGAATAAAACGGCATTGTGGTCAAAATACCATTTTATCGTCAGGCAAGAAGCGCTGCGTTTGCATAAGAGACTGCCTGCCAATGTCGAATTAGACGATCTCATTCAGGCGGGCTCCATGGGTTTTTTGAGTGCCATTGATAGCTTTGACCCTAAAAAAGGGGTGGCCCTTAATGCCTGGATCTCACAGCGTGTGAAATGGGCATTAATGGATGAGCTTCGGGAAAGTGATTGGGTTCCACGGCGCGTGCGATCGCATTCGCGGGAAATTGTGTCACTTATTCAGCAGATCGAACAGGAAAAGGGGGGGGAAGCGACCGAAGCTGATATTGCTGAACGGATGGGCGTTTCGCTAAAGGAATTTCAGCAAATGCTGGCTGATAATAATAGCAGCCAGATGTACTCTATTGATGAGCTTCAGGAAAACTATTCTGACAGTTGGGAGAGTAATGACGGCGAAAATGCACAGCTTAATCCGTTAAATGAGGCCATTCAGGAAAATTTGATAGCCAACATTGCTGAGCATATCCGAATGATCCCCAGGCGTGAACAGCAGATATTGCAGTTTTATTATCAGCAGGATCTAAACATGAAAGAGATTGGATTAATTTTGGGCGTTACAGAAACGCGCGTTAGCCAGTTGCACAGTTTAGCGATAAAACGCTTACGAAGCAGAATGGATCGGTTAAGGAAAGAATAACATAGCGATAACATTAACAAGATTAACAATATTTCCTAAGTAAAGTTAATTACGTTGCGTGATAATTAAGAATGTTTAACAATGTGTATTTTTATAGGTAAATCATTTAGTTATGATAGTTTTCTGGTGCGCGTTGTTTTCTTAAAGCTTGCTAGGAAAATTCTTAATGAATATGATTTCGTCAGATTTGTGATGTAGCCATCCTTTGGCATTGAAAAGTTTTTCGATAATTTATTGAATCAGCTTGACTGAATTCAGCGATTATCAATGCCAAAAGACTCTCTGCATCGACCGGGTAAACATTTTGCCTTAACTATTTAGCCTTGTTTGTGGTTGAAAAACAGTGGGAGCTTTTTGTGTCCAATTTTGACGAGTATCTGCAAAACATTCACGATATTAATCTTTCTTATTTATTACTGGCGCAGCAGCTGATCAGACAGGACAAGTTTGCTGCCAGTTTTCGTCTCGGCTTATCCGAAGGCACGATTGATAATTTAAAAGAGTTGTCTTTACCACAGTTGATGAAACTGGCTGCGACCAATCAGTTGATTTGTCGTTTACGCGTCGATGACGAAGTGGTCATCGAAAATTTGACGAAAGATTCGCGTATTGAAGCTCTTCAGCAAATTCATACCGGCATCATTTTATCGACAAACTTACTTAATTCATTAAGCGAGTCCGATGCTGCTGTGACGGGAGAAGCATAAAATGTGCGAGAAAAGTTTATTGCAAGAAATTGAAGAGGTAAATATTGCCATGGGGTTAATTAACCTTGGGGCAAGAATGCAGGTTCTGGAATCTGAAACTTCTTTAAGTCGTCGGCGTTTACTGCGCTTGTATAAAGAGTTACGCGGCTGTCCGCCTCCAAAGGGGATGCTCCCTTTTTCTGAAGACTGGTTCATGTCATGGGAGCAGAATATTCACTCTTCCATGTTCTATAACATTTACCTTTATCTTCAGAAAACTGGGGGCGGGCGTCCTATTGAAATATTGATGAAAACCTATCGTCTTTATCTGGAGCAGTGTGGTTCTTGCTGCGACGATAAACCTGTCCTGGGGCTAACGCGTGCCTGGACATTATTACGCTTTATCGACTGCGGTATTATTTCCCGTAAGGCCTGTAGCGTTTGTTCCGGTGGTTTTGTGGTCACGACGGAATTCATCAAAAACCCGTTCACCTGTAGTTTGTGTAGCCCTCCTTCGCGGGCATTTAAGAAATCGCAGGTCAACCTCAGCGGAATCGCAGGCAATTATGCCACGCCGGAAATTATGACAGCCTGACGGATGTTCGATGGCAATGCACAGGATGGCGTTTTATTCGATGCCACGGCACTCGACATCGGTCAGCGAGTAAAAAGGAGAGAGTGTGTTAGTTATCTTTGGCTATCTTGTTGTTATTGCTACCGTATTTGGTGGGTTCGTACTGTCTGGTGGTAATCTGCTCGCGCTGTTCCAGCCTTTGGAATTGTTAATTATCGGCGGTGCCGGGGTCGGCGCTTTTATTGTTGGTAATAACATGAAATCCCTTAAGGCGACGGGTAAAGCTATCGTGAAGCTGTTCGTGGGGAAACGCTACAACAAAACGGTTTATATGGACCTGATGGCGCTTATGTTTTTGCTGCTGTCAAAAAGTCGTGTTCAGGGACTCATGTCACTTGAGAAAGACATTGAAGATCCGGCGGGCAGCGAAATTTTCAGCGCTTATCCTCGTCTGATGAGCGATCCGATGTTAAGCAACTTTATCCTCGATTACTTCCGCCTGATGATTGGCGGAAGTATGAACTCGCATGAAATCGAAGCGTTAATGGATGAGGAAATTGAAACCTGCGAAGAGGAGCTTGAGGTTCCGGCCCACAGTCTGAATACCGTCGGCGATGCCTTTCCGGCCTTTGGTATTGTGGCTGCCGTCATGGGGGTAGTGAACGCGCTCGGTGCCGCGGACCGACCCGCAGCCGAGCTCGGAATGCTGATTGGCCACGCGCTGGTGGGCACGTTCCTCGGAATTTTGATTGCCTACGGGTTTGTATTACCGCTCGCAACCCTGCTGCGTCAGATGAGTTCCGATCAGGTCAAAATCCTTCAGTGTATAAAAGTCACGCTGCTCTCCAGTCTAAACGGCTATGCGCCACAAATTGCCGTGGAGTTTGGCCGAAAAACCATTTTTACCAGCGAACGGCCTTCCTTTGAGGAGCTTGAAGAGCATGTGCGGGAAGTGAAATCCAGCGCCAGCCTTAAGTCTAAGTCTGCGGATGCCACGGCATGAAAAACGATTCCCCGATAATCATTTCGCGCAAGCGAAAGAAGAAAAAGCATGCTCATCACGGTGGTACGTGGAAAATCGCCTACGCCGATTTTATGACCGCGATGATGGCGTTCTTCCTGGTAATGTGGCTGATTTCTCAGTCCAGCACGGTGCAGCGGGAGATGATCGCCGATTACTTCCGCATGCCGCTTAAGCCATCTATGGCCAATGGCGACAAAACCAGCCTGAGCGACAGCATCATCCCCGGCGGCGGTGACGATCTGATGAAGCAGGACGGAGAAGTGGCGAATCATAAGCGGGTACAGAGCGAGCGGCAGCGCTGGATGGAGAGCCTGAAACAGGCCAGAGATAAATTGCAGCAGATGATCGAAACCGATCCCCGGCTCAATAACTTTAAATCCAACATAATGCTGCGTCTTACCAACGACGGCCTGCTCATTCAGATCACCGACAGCCAGGATCGCCCGATGTTTAGAGTAGGCAGCGAGCTGCCGGAATCCTATATGAACGGCATTTTGCAGGCGCTTGTGCCGCTGTTGCAGGAGTTGCCCAATAAAATCAGTCTCACCGGCCATACCGACTCGCTTCCCTATGCGGGCGGCACCTCCGGATACAGTAACTGGGAACTTTCTTCCGGACGCGCCAACGCCGCGCGCCGCGTGCTGGTTAAAGCAGGTCTTGACGATGAGCGTTTTCTTCGCGTGATCGGCACGGGAAGCCGTATGCCTTTAGAAAACAGTGATCCCTCAAGTCCGGCGAATCGCCGTATTAGCATTTTGGTATTAAGTAAAACCAAAGAACAGGATATCCGTCTGGAAGACACGCGCATGCATCGCCCAGAAAACGTCCTGAACAACACTACGCAGCAGGAGGTAAGGGGGTATAGCGATGGACATGAATGATTTCACCGAGATCTTTTTTACCGAAGCGGAAGAACTGCTGGCCGAGATGGAGAAGCATTTGCTGGAGATTGATGCCGCATCGCCGAATCCTGAACAGGTAAATGCCATTTTTCGCGCAGCGCATTCTTTGAAAGGCGGGGCAGGGACTTTTGGCTTTAATGCCCTGCAAGAGACCACGCATCTACTTGAGAACCTGTTTGACCAGGTGCGAGCCGGAGAACGCTCGCTTAACCGAACGACCGTTAATCTATTTCTGGAATGTAAAGACATTATGCAAGCGCAACTGGAAGCCTATCAGTCTTCGCAGGAACCTGATGAAGCGAGTTATCGCTATATTTGTGAAGCCCTGCGCAAGATTGCTCTGGAAGACAAACATGCCCAGACGGCAGTCGAGTTGCAAGACAAAGCCGCGACGCAGCAGGGGGCAGCTGATGGTGAGCCTTTACTCTGCGTGACGTTGAAGAAAATTCCTGAAAGCGAGCGGGCAATGCTTCAGGAAGAGTTATCCCACATGGGAGAGATTGTCGCTACGGAGAAGGCTGATGATGGCATGGTGGTTCAGCTGCGCACGAGCGCCTCTGCCGACGATATCTCCGCGGTGCTGTGTTTTGTGCTTGAAGAGTCGCAAATACTTATCGAGCATGTCGTTCAACAAGCGTCGGTTGAAGTGACTTCTCCTGTTACGGACAAGGCTTCTGTAGTCGCGGACCATTCAGAACCGCCTTCACGGCCTGCCGCGCCGGTGCCAGCCCGCAGTAATAGTCAGGAATCGGGCAGCATCCGCGTGGCGGTCAGTAAAGTCGATCAGATCATTAACCAGGTGGGTGAGCTCATCATCACCCAGGCGATGCTATCTCAGCTTTCCAAAAAACTTGATCCAGCGAGCTACGACATGCTCTCCAGCTGCGTGGCGCAAATGGAGCGTAATACACGCGAGCTTCAGTCATCAGTCATGTCGATTCGAATGATGCCAATGGATTATGTGTTTAGCCGCTTCCCGCGGCTGGTGCACGATCTGGGTTCACGCCTGAACAAAGAGGTAGAGCTAACTCTTCGTGGCGGCTCGGCCGAGCTGGATAAGAGCCTGATCGAACGCATTATCGACCCACTGACTCATCTGGTGCGTAACAGTCTCGATCACGGCATTGAGCAGAAAGAAGAACGTGCCCGTAAGGGGAAGTCGGTAGTGGGCAATCTTATCCTCTCGGCGGAACATCATGGCGGCAATATCATCATTGAGGTGACTGATGATGGTGCCGGACTGAACCGGGAGAAAATCCTCGCGAAAGCCCGCTCCCAGGGAATGAATATCAGCGACACCCTCAGCGATGAGGACGTATGGATGCTGATTTTCGCCGCGGGATTTTCCACCGCAGAAAGCGTGACGGATGTTTCCGGGCGCGGCGTGGGTATGGACGTGGTCCGTCGTAACATTATGGCCATGGGCGGCCATGTCGAAGTCCTTTCAAAGCCGGGAGAAGGCACGACGATACGCATTATTCTGCCGCTGACGCTGGCAATCCTTGATGGCATGCTGGTGAAAGTTGGACAGGAGATCTATGTTCTGCCGCTCGGCGCGGTAATGGAATCGCTGAGGCCCGGCGAGGATATGCTCTGCCGCTTCGTCGGGGAGGAACGTCTGCTGCAAATTCGTGGCGAATATCTTCCGCTGGTGATGCTGCGTCAGCGCCTATCGGTGCCCGGCGAGACCGCACCTGAAGATGGCATTGTGGTAATCGTCCAAAGCGCTGGATGCCGCTACGCCCTGTGGGTCGATCAGCTCATTGGTCAGCAACAGGTTGTGGTAAAAAACCTCGAACAGAACTATCGCAAAGTACCGGGCGTTTCAGCCGCGACCATTCTCGGTGATGGCAGCGTTGCGCTAATCCTCGACGTGGTTGAACTGTCGACGATGAACGGACAAAAGGAAAACCATGTCAGGCCGACGTTCGGCAAGCAAGGAGTAACAGCATGACCCAAACAACGACAAAGCCTGCGGGCGCGGACGCCATTGCGCAGGAGTATCTGGTTTTTCGTCTCGGTAACGAAGAATATGGGATCGACATTCTGAAGGTACAAGAGATACGTGGATGCGATAGCGTTACTCGTATCCCGAACGCGCCAGGTTTTATCACCGGCGTGACCAACCTGCGCGGTGTGATAGTGCCAATAGTTGACCTTCGCGTGCGCTTCAGTCTTCCTGACGTTCAGCAGGATGACAGTACGGTAGTGATCATCCTTAACCTCAATAATCGCGTTGTAGGAATCGTGGTAGACGGTGTGGTTGACGTGCTGTCGATGGACATGGATCAGATTAAACCGACGCCGGACTTCGCGTCCATGCTATCAAGCCGCTATCTTCTTGGGCTTGGCGTGATGGAAAACAGAATGATCATCCTGGTCAATATCGAAATGCTGCTCAGCCGTGAAGAGATGGATATGGTAGATTCGATGCTGGAAACTAGCCTGGCCTAGCCTGATATATACCCACCGCCATTATAAAATCCCCCTGCGATTGCAGGAGGGATTGATTAAGCATTCTATGACCGCAGGCGCTTACCGGTCTGGGCATCAAACAAGAACATTTTTTCCGCGTCTACGGTGAGGAAGACCTTCTGACCCACGTTGATATCCAGCTTTTCATGGGACACCACGATCAGCTCCTGATCGTTGATACGCACCCGGATCTCCTGTCCTTCCCCGGTCATCTCTATCAGCACGATTTCCGCTGGCATCCCTGACTCGCCGAGCCGGATATAGTGCGGTCGGGCGGCGCAGATGATCTCCATCCCTTCAATATGTGAGCGGAGGGGACAGGGGAAGCGGTAGCCGTTGTTGAGCACAATCTCGCCGTGCTGAATCACGCCTTTAAGGGTGTTAATTTCCGGCGTGCCGATAAAGCCCGCGACAAACAGGTTATCCGGGTTACGGTACAGCTCTTCCGGGGTGCCGACTTGCTCTATATGTCCGGCATTCAGCACCACAATCCTGTCCGCCATGGTCATCGCCTCCGTCTGATCGTGCGTGACGTAGATGGTGGTGCGCCCCATCCGCTGGTGGATCTTACGAATTTCGCCGCGCATTTTATGGCGCAGTTTGGCGTCCAGGTTGGAGAGCGGTTCATCAAACAAAAAGGCCTTCGGGTCACGCACCAGCGCGCGTCCCATCGCCACGCGCTGACGCTGGCCGCCGGAAAGATCCCGCGGGAGGCGATCGAGCAGATGCGTCAGGCCGAGGATTTCCGCTGCCTCTTCCACGCGCGCCATCCGTTCCGCTTTTGAGACGCTGGCAAGCTTCAGGGCAAAACTCATGTTGTCCCGCACCTTCATGTGTGGATAGAGCGCATAGCTCTGGAACACCATGGCGATATCGCGTTTTTTGGCGGGCAGAGTGTTGAACACCTCGCCGTGCATCAGCAGTTCACCGGAGGTGATGTCTTCCAGACCCGCAATCATGCGCAGCAGGGTGGATTTCCCACACCCGGACGGGCCGACCAGCACAATAAATTCGCCTTCGTGAATGCTCAGCGAGATCCCTTTAATGATGCTGACGTTGCCGTAGGATTTGCCGAGATTATTTAAAACGATTTGGCTCATGTTACTCTCCTCGCCCGGCGGTGTGGCCTGGCTGCAATAATGGCATGACGTGCTGGCGGTAAAGCGCCGCCGCAGCGAGATCCTGCTGGATAATGCTTTGTGCTGATTCGCTGAAGCGCAGCGCGGCCGTACGCAGATCCAGGCGGTTGGCGCTATCAATACCCGCCAGCACCTCAGGTTCGACAATGGCTTCCCCGTGCAGCGCGCCTAAAATCGCGCCGCTCATCACCCCGATAGAGTCGGTATCACGGCCTGAATTGATGGCGTCTTCCACCGCCCCGCGAAACTCGCCTTCGCGCAGCAGGCAGAAGGCCAGCGCCATTGGCAGTTCCTCAATCGACATCAGGCGCGAGGGCTGGTAGGCCATGGTCGGGACGCCCGCTTTTTCCGGGCCGTGCATCAGGTCATCCCCCATCGGTGAGAAGGGCAAAAGCGCATCGTGCAGGGCGTCAACGACCTGTTGATAATCCCATGCGGTTCCACGGTAGCGACGCGCGACCTCAAGCGTTGCCGCAATGGCCTGGCGGGTGCCGTCTTTAGCCAGTTTCAATGCGATGTTGGTGATAGCCTCAATGGTGATGCCAGGAATAAATGCCGCTGCAACGCAGGCGGCGAAGACCCCGGCGGCCTCCAGCCCATAGCTCTGCTGATGCCCCTGGGTGAAATTAATGGCTTCCTGGTAAGCTGCCTCAGGGTTGCAGGCATTAATAGCTCCGATGGGGGCGGCATACATGGCTGCGCCGCAGTTCACCATATTGCCCACGCCGCCCTGGCGCGGATCGCAGGCGGCCAGTTGCAGACGATGGAAGATCCATTTTTCCGGATAAAACAGGCGCTCAATAACCAGCGCTTCCCGATCCAGTTCCGGCACCCAGCGCGGTTCCCAGGCAATCTTTCGCACAAAAGACTCCCCCATATCCCACGCATCAACGTGACGGCCCAGCTCGCTGTAAACCTCCATCAGGCAGAGCGTCATCAGCGTATCGTCGGTGATGATACCGTTGCCGCGTACGCGGTTGTTGCGCCGTGCGGACGGCTCGTCCATCCGGTGCCAGCGCTGGTGGATGGAGGTGACGCGGCCATATTTCTCCGCGATTTGCCGGGCGGAGAGTTTCTCAACCGGTCCGCCTAAGGCATCACCGAACGCCACGCCATACAGCATGCCCAGAATGCGGGACGTGAACGATAAATCAGCGGCTTGAGTAACGGTCATTTTAATTTTTCCTCTGCATATTCGGTCATGGCGTTTCCACCTGCGGCTTTCCAGGCGCTGACATACTGATCCCACTGATCAAATGACGCTTTGCCAGAGACAAACTGGTACGCCCACTGGTTATAAATACTGCTGGTTGAGTCGATGGCGGCGGCAAACGACGCCGGGAAGATAAAGGCGTTATCCGCCGTAAAATAACGTTGTGAATTGTCGATATAGCGCAGCATCGCGGGCGTCCGCCACTCCACCGGCGGCTTCCAGTTGGCGGCCTGGATAAACCGCGGATACCAGGCATTAATTTTTGGTGTCACGTTTATCGTGTTGCCCTTACGAACGTAGTGCGTGTTCTCGAAGCCCATCTGCTCCATCATTTGCCCTTCCGGGCTTGCCAGAAAATCGAGCAGGATCATCACTTCCTTTTTATGTTTCGAGAGCGAGGACATGGCAAAGCCGCGCGTTTCCATGGAAACATCTGTCGCCGCCAGCCCTTTACCTGCCGGGCCTTCGGGTGGGTCGAGCAGGGTGAGGGTGGCGTCAGGATGGATCTGGCGCATCTTTTCCTGGTACACGCCGACGTTGCCCGGCGATGAGACGGATACCACGCCAACCTTGCCGGTATAAAACTCATCCTCTTTTAGCTCCCAGTTGGTGGTGATGTACTGGGAGGAGAGCAATCCTTTCTGATACAGCGAATGATAGAACTCCAGCTTGCTCCGCTCCTGCGGGCTTATCTGGGCGTTGATCAGCTTGCCCTGATCGTCCTTGAGCCAGGTGGCGTGAATGCCAAACGCCGGGTTCATAAAACCGTCGAGATCGCGCAGGTCTTTCTCGGAGGTGATCCCCCAGCTATCCGTTTTACCGTCGCCGTTGTAGTCACCGGCGTGGATCGCATTGAACAGCGTGACGTACTCCGTCAGCGTTTTGGGTGATGCGCTGAATCCGCTCTTCTGTAACCAGTCCTCACGGATCACCGGCTGGCGCGCGCGCAGCGGAAAGACATACAGCAGGGTCGGATGGTTTTGCAGGCGAAGCCGGTTGTGCGGCCACAGCGCCTCTTTCAGATAGCGGGTTTGCGCAATCCACGGACGCCAGTCTTCAAGAATGCCCTGTTCGACCATCTTCTGGTCGCTGCCGTTGAAGTAGATCAGGTCAGGGATGGTGCCGGAGAGCAGCATCACGTTCAGCACGTCGGAGTAGCCGGAAGACGACAGGTTGACGATTTCAATGTGGATATCGTCAACCTGTCGTGCCAGCGCCTGCTCGATTCGCTGAATATGCGCGACATCTTCGCGGTTGGTGGTCAGCAGATCTTTTTCCACAATCCGGATAGTGACCGGCTCGGCCCAGGCGGCCTGGCATAACAGCAGGCCGCAGGCGATTGCTGTGAATAATTTCATCGTCATCGCTCCTGTTAACCCTTCACCGCGCCGGACATGGTCCCTTTGGTGAAGAAGCGCAAAATAATCGGGTAGATGGCAATCAGCGGGGCGATGGTTAAGGTGATCATCCCGGCTTTCAGCGCCTTGATGCTGATCTGGCTGGCATCGGTGTAGTTCGACATGCTTTCGACGCCTACCATCGCCAGCTTATCGCCCTCGACGACAAACTGACGCAGCACCACCTGCAACGGCCATTTGTCCGGGTCGTTGAGGTACACCATGGCGCGGAAAAACTCGTTCCAGTGCAGCACCATGTAAAATAACGTGATCATGGCAATGGACGATTTGGCGACCGGCATAATGACGTACCACAGCGTCTGGAACGGGTTCGCGCCATCGAGTTCGGCGGCTTCCAGCAGCTCCTCCGGGATCTCTTCGAACAGGCGAACCAGAATAATCAGGTACCAGGCGAAGACGGCGCGATACAGGATGACGGACCAGTAGCTGTTCAGTAGCCCCAGCTTTTTCATCACCAGAAAATCGGGGATGATGCCCGGCTCAAAGACGATGGTGAACAGGACAAACATAAACAGCCAGCGGCGTCCCGGCAGGCGTTTTTGCGCCAGCGCCCAGGCCAGCAGCACGGTGAAAACTATGTTGATGATGGTGCCCACCACGGTAATCAGCATCGCATTGCCAAACCCGCGCAGCACGGCTTCGTTGGTCAGCAGCAGCTTCCATACGTCCAGCGAAAAGCCCTGCGGAATAATCTCCAGGCCGCTCATACCGGGCACGTTTGCCGGGCTGGAGAAGGATATCGCCACCAGGTTGAGGATCGGTTGTAGCGTCACGACAACCAGCAGCATCAGTACCGAGAGAATGAGCACGTATTCGATGCGCTCAAAAGGGGTGCTTCGTGATGAGATGCGCATTACCAGACTCCTTTACCCGTCAGGCGTTTTGAAACGTTATGTGCCAGCACGATAAGGATCATGCCGATCACGCCTTTGAATAACCCTGCGGCGGTCGCCAGCGAGAACTCCCCGGTGCGCAGGCCCATGCGGTAGACGTAGGTGTCGATGATGTCTATCTGACCGTTCACCACGTCGTTGGTCATGTTGAAGACCTGATCAAAACCCTGGCTCAGGAACAGCCCGACGTTGAGGATAAACAGCGTGGCGATGGTCGGGGTGATAGCGGGCAGGGTGATGTGCCAGATTTTGCGCCAGCGCCCGGCACCATCCATTTCCGCCGCTTCATACAGCTGTGGATCGATGGCGAGGATCGCCGCGATGTAAAGTAATGAGTCCCAGCCCGCGCTGCGCCACATTTCAGTGAACACCAGTACCCAGCGGATAGAGCCGCTGTCGGTCATAAAGGGGATCGGATCGTAGCCCATCGATTTAATGATGTCGTTAACCGCGCCATCAACCGGCGAGAGCGTGGCAATCGCGATACTGGCGATCACCACCCAGGAAAGATAATGCGGCAGATAAATCACCGACTGGACAAATTTACGGTAACCGGATGAGCGCACTTCATTGAGCAAGAGCGCCACGATAATGGGAACCGGAAAAATAAAAATCAGCTTCATTGCGCCGATAATCACGGTGTTCTGTATCACCTGCCAGAAAACAGGGGATGACATCAGCGTGGCAAAATACTGCATCCCGACCCAGATATTCGGCGGGATAATACGGTACTGCTCAAACGCAATTTTGGTTTCCCAAATGGGTAAATAGTGCCAGATAAAAAAATAGATAACTCCAGGCAGGGCCATCACGTAGAACGGCCACCACCGGCGTAACGTCTGGCGGCAACGTGCCATGCGGGATAGTGTTTGCTGGTGAGGCATGTTATTTACCTGCGGTATCGCGCCGCCGGGTTTAGATTCTGTCAGGGCTTTCATCGGACATACTCCCATTACTGAAATGGTTGTCGTGAATATAATCTGTGTTTGCAGAAATATGCGTGCGTTAAATTTTCTCGGTGAGAATTTTTTTATCGTTATATTGCGCGAGGCGGGTCAGGACATCTTTATATTCAGGCATATTTGATGCGCCTTCTTTTTCGACGGCCAAAGACGCGAAAGCACAGGCAAATTTTGCTGCCTGAATAATGGATTCCCCTTTCGCCATCGCGGCGGCGAATGCGCCGTTGAAGGCATCGCCAGCACCGGTGGTATCCACACATACGGCTTTCAGCGCCGGGATATGAATAAATTGCTCACCGTCATAAATAAGCGCGCCTTTCGCTCCCATGGTGATGATGACGTGACCTACCCCTTTCGCTTTAATGGCTCTGGCGGCTTCCTTCGCGCTGGCAAGGTCCACGATATGAATGCCGGACAGCAATGAGGCCTCAGTCTCGTTTGGGGTCAGAAAGTCCACGTTCTTCAGGCAGCTAACCACATCAGATGACCAGGGGGCAGGGTTCAAAACCACCTTAATCCCGTTACGGCGGGCAATTTCAATGGCCCGAAAGGTAGCGGGTAGATTATTTTCCAGCTGGGTTAAAAAAATATCTGCGTTTTTCACTTCAGGGGTAATCGCTTCAACTTCATCGGCTGTAATGGACCGATTGGCCCCAGGGCTGATGGCAATCATATTTTCACCATCACTTTGACAAACATAAATAAGCGCGGTGCCGGTTTTCTGATCTTTATCCTGATAAAGCGTGAAGCTGTCGATAGCAGAAGATGAAAGATGTTCAAAGGCCATCTGACTAAACTGATCGTTACCCACCTTACCGACAAAATGGGTTTTCACATTGCATTTGCTTACGGCCAGCGCCTGATTGGCGCCTTTGCCGCCGGGTCCAATAATGGTATTTTCGGAGAAAATAGATTCTCCGCTTTGCGGGAAACGATCGACATTAGCAATAATATCAACGTTGAATGAACCCAGAATACAGACTTTACCTTTCATCTTTCGCCCTTTATGTCGGGATTTGATCGTTTTTCTTGACTGCGCGGAGTCAAAAAAATGAATGATATTGCTATCTAAATTATTGACTGATTGGGTGTGAAAAATACGGCGTTTGATAATTGCCCCACCGTGGCATCGCTCAATGCCGCCTTCCTGCGCTAATAAGTTCAGGTCGCTGCGAATCGTTTCCCTGGTGACGTTAAATACTTTCGCAAGCTGATTCACCGTCGCCCGTTCGTACCTGTTAAGCCAGGTCAAAATTGCATAATGCCGTTCTTTATTGAGCATAAGGTCACCTCTGTAGTTATATTATTGTTTCCTTGTTGTTAATGTTTTGGTGTTGTTCACAGATCGTTCGACAAAACAAAAGGAAACGGAAATATATGAGGTGATAACTATTTAATATCAATTGGTTATGTTGATTGCGTGAAGGGGGGTCGGGCTTTGATTTGCAGTGCGGGGATTTCAACGATGGCATGGGCCATGACGCAACGTTAGATTTTTCTCGGGCGCTTTAGCACGCAGAACATTGGTGTAGGTCTGGGGGGCTGTGGCTGATCCGGCATGAACCGGAAAACCTGAACGTATAGCGATAATCGCCGGACTAAGTCGAATGGCTCGGACAACGACAGACACAAAAAAGCCCGCAGGGCTTGCGCCGTGCGGGCTTTCAGGACTTCATCGGATGACTCTGGTATTCACCGATGGAGAATTTTGGTGGGCTGGCGTCCCTGTGATCAATCATTCATTTCATTGATTTTCAATGGTATTTAAACTTTTAATTTTATGAGTGGTTCTAAAAAGGAACCATAAATCTCAATGGTATGAGTTCTCACGATTAGCCGATTGGCAAATTGTATCAAAAGATAACAAACTCTTCAGTTCAACTCCCTGTTGGTAGCTGAACTGTGCAAGTAGGATCTGCTTTCCACCGATTAGTGAATACGGTAGTTTTTAAGCATAACTGGATTGTATCCGTAAGGCAGTACCAGCATAGGTGGAGAATGAATTTTGAACAATTGGTCACCAGAGCATACAAAAGACATCAAAAGTTGGTTTAAGATTGATACATATCGCAAATTTGAAGACCTCTCATTGATCCAGTTCTACCATGAGATATGGGCCCGGAACTTGTTCTTTAAGGAGTATCGGGAAGAGTTTGAGAGCAGAACTCTTATGGGTTACTTCTCAAAGATTTTCAGTGGCAACCCTTTTTTAATCGAAGAAGGGCAACTGGGATACATGACTCCTGCTAACAAACTTTTCCAGCCTCCCCATTTTTTTCTAACAACCCTGGATCGTCTCGCTGAAACGAGCATTATTGCAATGCAACGTGGAGGTTTTCTTTGGCATGAAGGTGACAATTATTCTATAAACGCAGAGCTTCGAGAGGTATCACTTTCAGACATTATGCCAGATCAGTTTACACGAACAGTCATGTTCGAGATAGATTTGGCCAGTGGCACAGACGAAGAGATTGCAGAGTCGCTTAAAGCGGCATTACCGCAATGGCGTAAAGTTAAGGGTATTGATGAAAACCCATTGGAATCTGTTCGTTTTGGATACGGAACTATCAAGAAACTCATCAGTTATTGTGTAATACCTATGCTGGATATCCTGGTGTGGGCAGCCGTTAAAAAAATCCGTGTCTCTGACGACAGGTTATCCAGACTACTATATACAGACGATGACGAAGAAAGCGAAATGAGGCAGTCCAGCCAAATCAAAGATACCGACAGGCCTTTGGCTCTTAAATCCTGCACAACTGACTTTATCCGACAATTCAATTACTTCATGAACAAAAATAGTCATTTGAAAGAAATGAAAGTTAATGATGTTATGAAACTATCGGATTGAAAAATGACATCCCTAATTCTTGGTTATATTGAGAATGTTTTAATTTCTAAGGTGGGTAATGTGTAAAAGTTCGATTACAGCCAATAAAATTATTTTAAAATTGAGTTTGCTGGCTATTGTTTGATGGTGTTTTTGATGTGTATTGAATATGCCTTGGGGGGAGTATACAAATAAAAATGAAATAATAGCGAATGCTTTAACTTAGAATCATGAATGGATTTTATATTCATTCTTGTCGTTAACCAACTATTAGGATGAAGGCGTTTCTCTGTACTCATGTTAAGGTGGTTATTATATTTAATCAAAAGCATTTTTTACAGGATGCTTTTCTTAGTATTTCCAATATAAACCCTTGCATTTTTTTGTGAAACACATTAAGAAGTTAATGTGCCTAAACATCACCAGGAAGGATAAAAAAATGAGTGAGTCTCTTAAAATATTAAACAACATTCGTACACTTCGTGCTCAGTCTCGTGAGTTTTCTCTTGAAAATCTTGAAGAAATGCTGGAGAAACTGACTACGGTGGTTGAAGATCGTCGGCAAGAAGAAGTTACATTTCGGAAAGATAAGGAAGAACGACAGGCCAAGCTCGAAGCTTTTCGTCAGCAACTCCTTGAGGATGGCATTGATCCAGCAGAATTGCTTTCTGGTCTGAGTTCTTCCTCTAAGCCAAAATCCAGCCGTGAACCACGACCGGCTAAATACAAATACATTGATGAAAACGGTGATGAGAAGTCTTGGACAGGTCAGGGGCGAACTCCGAAAGCTATCACCGCTGCTATTGAAAGTGGTAAGAAGCTGGAAGATTTCGCTATCTAATACTTGAAGAATACTTTATCAAAAACGAGCCGTTAAAAAGTTGGTTACTTATAACGGCTTGCATTAACAGAAAGAATATTTTCTGGGGTCAGTGATGAAAATTAAACATTGGTTAGTATCATTTTTAATAAGCTTCAGTCATATTGCTTTTGCAGATACTGTATTAGATGAGGTTACTAAAAGCGTCAATAGTGTTTGCCTGGCTCCTGGTAGCGAAGGGCAAAAATGGGATGTTCAGGTTCTTGCCACTGGTGATGTTAAAGTTGGACTTAAGTTTGCAGGAAAAGTAGCGGCTGATGCAAAGGTTGCTCTTACAAAGAGTGAGTGGGATGGTGTACAACAAGTTCTTAGGGAACATCAGCAAATGGATAATGCCAGTTATCGAGATTGTGTAGAAAAAATTACACCTTTATTTTTAGGTAATATCAAAGAAGAACGAAACATATCCTCACAAATATTAAATAAAGAAGAAAGTGAACTAAAACTGCCAATAAGTATAATCGGTGGTGGTCAAAAGGTGGTCTTCTCTCCTGATTTTATTATAGAGATGGAAGAAGCTTCTGGCGGTGGAGTGAATAAAAAAGGATTATCAATTATAGTTACACCTGAGAATGGACGATTATATCTTACTGAAGGTGTGCCAGTTAACGTGGCAATTAAAGGTAAGAATTATTTGCTTGAATTTAGATTTAATAAAAAGATGCAGCCTGTCTATACGTTAATGAACCAATAGTGTAGTTGCAGGGCGACTTCAGTTGCCCTTTCTAATTTTTTTAACTTTGTTCTTTGGTGGTTAGAATATAAATCCGTTGTACTCCATTATTTCTGATCTCTATTCTTAATGATTGACCTTTTCTAATTATTACTTTTCTTCTTTCATAAAATAAACTCTTTATTGGATTGTCTAGATAATAATTACTACTGCCATGAAAATCTGGCAGTTCCAGTAAAACATATTGGTAATGTTCTTTATCTAACTTTTGAACGAACATTAAAAAATTATTACCTGATGGTATCGATTCAGGATTTAATGATTCCTTAAAAGTGAGTAATTCCAAGGAATTATTATGAGATATTTTTATTGTGATAAATTTGAAAGTATGATGATCTATGTCATTTATCGCATTAGAGTTATTATCAAACACTCCGGTCTTTTTTTTCTCATCATATATCTTGGTGCTTTTATTCTCATAAACTTTCAATTCATACTTAATAGTTTCGCCCGAATAACTGTTATAGGGGTTTTTTAATGATGTGGGTATTGAGTGGGTTACAGGAATTGCTGATGAATTTTCAATATCATTAGCATTTACTTTATAGCTAAATGAAATGAAAATTAATGCTGTAATAAGTGATGCTATAGATATCTTATTCATATTCTCTCCTATTAATAGATTTAATTATTTTTTATTTAACATCTATAAAAGAAAATATCAAATTTAATTTTTGGAATAAATGAAGAAGGATCTAGATTGGTTATTCAATACCAAATTTTTGTGCCGGCAAAGGAAATAAAATTAATTATTATATATAAAGGATACTCTAATTCATATAAAAGATTAGTGCTAAAATTTTATGATATTTATGTGTAAATCAGAACTATGAAATTCGTTAATGGTAGAAAAATTTAGCCTTGAGTTGTCATTGCCTCTATATCAGCAATATGTGGCCGTGAGATGTAAATTGATCAACCATTACTCCCATCTAGATATGGCCGCAACCGTAGACACACCTTCAGCGAAATAGGGGAATTTCAGATACTCTCAAGTTCCCCTGTTCTGTACGGCACCAACTTCGAGAAAATCATCCTGCATAGTAGCGAAGAACCTCCGCTTCAGGAGTCTCACTCCTTTCTTTTCCCAAGTGTTCGTATAGTGACTCCACCGCAACGACAAGTTAAAACAAAATGAACAATCAACCAACCCGCCTCATACGCCTAACAGAAGTTATCGAACGATCTTGCTACGGAAAAGCATGGATCTATCGTCTGATCAACGATGGCAAGTTTCCTGCACCTGTCAAATTTGGGCTCTATGTCGTGTAGTTAAAGAATATACTAATTTTATTGAGGGGGGGAGAGAAATAAAAGTGGAGAATCTAAATTATAAAAGCGAAGATAATAATAAACCATGAGTTAAAATAGATCTACATAAATAGTTTTTCTCTAACAGCCCCAAAATATCAGTGAGCAATGAAAGAACAATACGCTTAAATAGCCTGAATAGTCTAATAATGCTACTTTTATGCAGTATTCAGATAGATTTTACGGATTGTTTTGTTGGTTTTGATAGTTTTCTTCTTTGGATTGTAAGGAAAATTAAATGTATATCTATCAAATGGTTACAATTAATCTTTTCCGAAATTATTTTAAAAATCAAGTAATTAAAAATAAATTTACAGATTATTCTTATTATTGTACTATTTTGATAACAATTTCAATGAGGATAGTATGATGCAAAACCAAGCAGAAGAAGCAAAAAAAATTTTAAAAACAGATGGTTACAGAGGGGCAAACCCGGTGTTATCTAGACTGATGGAAGAAGTTAGAAATGATAAAAACACAACGGTAGGTAGCCGTTATGATCGAGTCCATAATCGGCATAACCGTTAAATTTCTATGCTTGATACAATTTTAATCAAGACGGCCAGTAGGTGCAATTTGGATTGCACCTACTGCTATGTATATCGCGGGGCTGATACAAGCTGGCAGGATCAACCCTATAGGATGAATGATGCCACGATAGAAAAAGTGGTAGAAAGGATTACGGAATATAGTCTTTTGCAGGTAACTGGATTTGCCATAGTTTTACATGGAGGTGAACCACTTCTTTTGGGGGAAAGAAGACTTGAGACTTTATTATCAGGTTTAAGAAGAGGTTTAAATCCTCAAAAATACCCTATAAGTATACAAACCAATGGTGTTTTGATAACTGAGAAAATTTTGAACTTATGTTCAAAATATAGAGTAAGCATTTCGGTTAGTATTGACGGAACAAGAAAAGCTAATGATATCGCGAGGTTTACACGTGGTGGTAACAGTAGTTTTGAGGATGTAATTAATGGAATTGAAAAATTAAGCTCACACCAAGATCACACCTTCTTGTTTGCAGGGACATTATCAGTTATACAACCGAATATTCCTGCTGAGGATACATATCATTATCTGAAGAGTATAAACTCTCCAAGTATAGATTTTCTATTTCAGGATGGAAATTATGATAGGATGCCTTATGGAAAAAAAGATCTTCAAACTACTGAATATGGTGAGTGGTTAGCTAAAGTATTTGAACTCTATATGGAAGATAGCAATCCTGTACCGATAAAAATACTGGATGATATTCTCAAGATTTATTTGGGCGGTTCTCCAATAAAAGAAGGGAAAGGAAATAATGAGTTTGGTATTTTGATAATTGAATCTGATGGCGAGATTAGAAAGAATGATACACTGAGAGCATCATTTGAAGGTGTCGATTTTTTCAAAGGACGTCCGTCGGTACATAATACTTCATTAATGGAAGTAGTAGAAAGTGAAGAATATATAATTTATACGAAATCATCTTCACCTTTATCAGCAGAATGCCAGTTGTGTGAATATAAAGATGTATGTGGTGGTGGAATGCCATTATATCGATGGAGTAAAACTAGGGGGTTTGATAACCCATCAATATATTGTGCGGATCATAAGATAGTGATTAGTACAGTTAAAAAATTCTTGCAGCGGTCTAAATTATTATGAGTATAAAGTGGGGGGGGTATGTTAAAAAATCTATGGAAGAGTGAGATAGAAATTTTCCCATTTAATCATTTCTTTTGTAATTCCTGTATTAGTTCTAATGTCACCGAGGGTATTTTGCAATGGTTGATATCTACTAATTCTTGGAAAAGGGTTAATGAATATTTTTATGACCAGTATGAATTTAGTTTATATGATGCGAAATTACCAGATGAGATTCTTTTCCTCAAGGAGAATTTTTTTTGTGATGAATTGAAAAGTTTTATAGAAAATAAATTTGATGTGGTTCTGAAAAATAAAGTGGATATTGTTGCGCATAAATTAATATCAGGCGACAAAATAAAAATTCATAATGATTTTATTGAAGGGCAAGAGTCACATCGTATTTTGTTTCATTTTAATAAAAATTGGAAAGAAGAGAATGGTGGTTATTTTATGATCTTTTCTAAGGATGAGCCGGAATCCTTAGAAAAAATAATTCCTCCACTTCATGGTTCAGTTCAAGGATTTGAGATATCACAGAACTCACATCATGCGGTTAGTCAGGTATACGATTTTGAAAGATTTACTATAATTTACTCATTTTACAGGAAGGGAAATGAAAATATCTGATTTTATATGTTCTCCTTTAGGTTGGAATGAAAACTCACCATTTTATTTACGTGATAACTTTCTGTTATCACAAAATATAAATTCCGTAGATGATGTATGCGTAGTAGAACCCGGCATTAAAATAATGGGGATTGATTATTTAGTACCTAAGTTTTTGGATGAAATGGAGAAAGTAGATTGGGAAAAAATGGGATTAACTTTCTGCGACAAAAATGAATTTTCATTATCAGAATATGAAATGTTATTGTCCAAAATTGAGTCTTTATTATTTTTTTCAAAAAACATGCATAGTTCGATAAAGGCATTTGCAATTAACTTCCATCCATTATTATCTGAGTGTGAAGATTTTGATGTGAGTTTCAGTGATCCTTGCATACCATTCGATGTATTCACTAATGTCCCAAAATATGAAGAGAAATACGCTGCTGAAAGATTTGTTGAAGGGATTATTCATGAAACTCTGCATTTACAGTTAACAGCTATGGAGCATTTATTACCTTTGTTCCATGATAAATTGTTAACTGATAATGTATTTTCCCCCTGGAAAGGAGAGGGCCGAAATGAACGTGGTTTACTACATGCAGTCTATGTTTTCTCAAATATTAAAAATTTTTGGTTGAAGGTGCATGCGCAATCTAATCATATAAATGACTTTGCAGTAAAAAGGATTAATGAAATTCAAAAGGAACTATCAACGGCAGGACATATATTAAAAAGTGATGCATTAACTCCTGAAGGTAGAATGCTTGCCTGCTTGTGTTTATTATAACCACTCAGCTATGATGCAAGGTCATAATTAGAGGGGGTTCTTTGAGGGTGTTGAGCTTTATTATAATTAATAGTGTTAATGCTCATGGTAAATATTATCAGTCTATTTATGTTAATATTCAGAATAGAATGGATAATGACAAAATAGTAGTATATTTAAAAACATGCAGTGCAGTATGATGTTTCAAAATTACTTGTTCGAAGAAAAGAAAAAATCTCCCTTTTTACTGTACTTTATTCAGTTGAGGTACAACTTTGTCGAGTAGTTAACTTAGGGAAGGACAAGTTCTACAGCAGATTAAGAATAACTAACGGCAACTATAGTACTTATCAAAAGCTTCAAATGCCCTAGAGACTGCCCATGTTTGAGAAGTGCTGATCTGCTCCCCTTAAACGAATGCAGCATGACGTTAGGAACTTCCGCTCTTGGCACTAAGTGGACAACCTCTTGGAACAGAAGGTCTGTAATGAGCGAGAAGAGGACTACATTCCGGATGGATCGATAGAGAGGGGGGCAAATCCCATACCTTCTTTTATTCGTTCAACATTAGCTCTAGATGTCAGCTTTTCTATTAAAGTAAATGCTACATTAATAGCTGTTGCCGGACTTTGAGACGTAATAATATTTCCGTCCACCACTATAGGGTGCTGAACAACATGGACTCCCATTTCTAGCAACTGAGCTTGACGTTTACTGCTCAGATGATACGTTGTGCCCGTTCTTCCTTGTAAAGCGCCACTCTTGGCAATTGCTAAGGCACCTACGCAAACAGAAGCAATAATCTTGTTTTTTGCGTTAAATTTTTGAATAAGCCTTAGAAGGCGCTCATCAAATGCATCTTCATAAAAACCGGCCCGACTCATCCCCCCAGGAATGGCTATGGCGTCAAAGCCATCATCATCAATTTCATGTAGTTGATATTCTGGTTCGATAGTGAAATTCCAGGCGCATTTAACTTTTTGACGTAGACCAACTGTCACTAATTCTATGGGTTCTAATCCGTATGTTGTTGTCCAGCCAATAGTATCTGTGAATACACTAGCCTCATACTCTTCTAATCCTTGGCAAAGGAATAAGATAACTTTCTTCATCTTATGATGTCCATGGTAACTATATAAATTCACAGTAACGATAGCATAAACACTCTGCATTTTTAACCTGTTGTCGGTACGGGTTTAATCTACCACTTGAGAGACTATGGAGTGAATTTCCGCTTTTGGCACACAGCAGACAAGCACGTGACACTGAAGGACTGCTTTGAGCGAGAAGCGGACATCAAAATGTTCGCGGCAGGTAAACTCTGCCAAATTAAAGATAACATCTTGCTACGGAACTAAGCATTGCCTGCAGCTGGCGTCCCTTGGTGAAAAAACAGAGTTAACTGTGCTTCATCCGAATAAAACCAGTACGAGGAATGCAATGCAGGACGGCTGCCGTCAGCATAAGACGTCCGGTAATGAAGCATGGCGTAGCCTCCCGCCATTTCGGTGAGCCGGAAATTGTTGCTAAAAATAGGCAATGCAGTTTTCTCACTTAATAGCACCGTGATCATCTCTGAACGATCAACTATCTCTCCTGAGCAGGTAATTTCGAGGAATCCAGGGTGGAGAAATCACTCCCGATCGTTGAGCCTGCCGCGATGAAGGCTGCTCAAGCAACCTTAGCTTTTCTAGGAGCACTCTGCTTATCCTCAAGTGAGCCTTCCGGACAAGATCTATGAACATGACATCCCGCCGGCGACCTTTAGCCAAGCGGGAGTCTTATAGTAGGTTTAGCTAAGCATTCTCTGTTTCTAAAACTCCGCCAAACATGCGCATATTGTTAAGTTTCTCGATGCTATAAGCCTTAGAAACCCATTGTTTATCGAACTCTTCTACACCAAACCTTTCGTGGTTTATCCCGTTAATTGCTATGACCAAGCCATTTGGGAGTTCAACCTGATAGTTAGGCCTAACACCAGTGCCTGACATCCCGATACGGATGAAAATATTTTTATCATTCGCTTTTACATCGGAAGGGCTTATTTTCACCTCAGCTAGCGTTCGGGCTTTTGACTTCATTTTTTCGAAGTGCTCCAACGGGATATCTCGGAAATTACCGTCCCATGCTTTATCCATATAGCCTCTAATCAATTTAAAAGATGTTCCCAAGCCAAAAGGAAAGTTGTGATTACGCCCGAATAATTATCTCTATACTTTCTTCAGAAACCTCATACTTTTTAGATAAAAGTATCTTAGCTTGCTGAATGGAGATTCCATCTGGATAAGGTTCTTTTTTCTGGTCTATTTTTGGACTCTTGACATCAACATCTGGCATTTTATTGAAATTTAAATCATTTTCATCAATACCTAAATCAGTTAATGATGAATAAGCAACAGGGTTTCTTGCTCCATCCCACATGTTTGGGTATGCAACCTTTGCATACTCACTAACTTTAATCAGCCACCTTGTTGGACGCGAACCATCCCATTCGGGGGAAACGACCACATCGGAGATTTTGCCGATAAAAAATGCGTTTTTATGAGAGGCAGAAACACTTCCCCAGTCATCATTATGATTATCTGCAGGATCTCTGTTCTGTACACAGACTACGTACTTGCAGCGAGAGGCGCGCTTCTCGCTTAGAACCCATGAGCCAGAACCTCCATCACTTAACAAACGGTCAAAACCACGTGCGGTAAAAACCACTACAGCCGAATCTTTCATGTGCATCTCCTTTGAAAGTATGAAGCACACTATATAGACATAAAATACAAAGTCAACATAAGTATTAAAAAGTATATAAATGTATCTTAAAGAGTGGAACTGCAACTCTCTTAGCGAAATCGAATACTGCTATCATTTAACATAAGGGTTCTTGCCCGCTGCTCCCCTGAGATCCCCTTAGCACGATTTCAAGGTGGGCGGGCTGTTTCTGGCACATTGCTCTGGCAAGAATCCCCGAAACGTCCGTTATATTTCCGATGCGTCTGCATGGCTATGCAGTGAGATTTATTCTCAAAGAAGCAGACCATGCAGATGTTGGGTACGTCCGCTTCTGGCACAAAGCGGACACTCATTCCAACATACAAAAATCAATGACATATCTCCTGTACAAGCTTTGCCCTTCCATTGCCAACAACCAAACCGTTGACCCGGAGGCAGCACTGGTGGAAATTACGGCGTGCTCTGACCCGCTATGATTCTGAAATACGCTACAGTCTCATCATCTCTATCCATGTAACGGAGACCGGTGTCGATCTGTTGACGCCGGTACAGAGTAAAGTGGATACACTTATCGCCAGTCAGATCGAAATAACATCATGAAAACAGCGATGCGTTTTGATCCGGCTCTGAACTCATTCGCCTCTCTCACCGGGAATGCATCGCCACGGGTTTATTCACCACTGCTCCCGTATCACCTTTTTCACCCGGTAGAACACTCGCTGGCAGACTGACCAGAACGCTGGCCATGCGGACGATGAGCGGGATACAGTTTTGTCCTTCAGGATTTGCCCCATCTCGCAAGAATTGCTTTCTTGTTCCACGACGGCGGACACTGCAGTGCTCTCCATCGCGACAGGCGGAACCTCAAGCTCCAGTGAAAGCTGATTTTCAGGAGGAATGTTGTCGCCCTCTGCTGCTGTCTCATCCTTGAGTTTAATCCCATGCGTTTCGAGCCACGAGATATCCAGTTGCCAGGTATGACGAGATCGTGCCCGCCATACGTCAAAAGCTTCATCCACATAGTCAAATGCGCCCTGAAGAGACCAGCCGTTGACCAGAGCCAGATGAGCCACCGCTTCGTCCTTTTTACCCCGGAGCTCGCTGAACCCCATATGTTTGACTTCATGGCATGAAGGGCATAACGCGATGAGCCCTTTGAGGGTCTGATACTGATGGTCATCATCGTAATGCCAGATTTCATGGCACTCTACAGGCCATCGGGGCCCCTTTCCGCCGCAGACCTGGCATTTCCACCCTGCTGTTCTGGCCGTTTGTTGCCTTAACCGTTTCCAGTCCATTGAAGATACCGCACTTCTGACGTTATCGAACCAGCATGTTCGGGGCACCAGCTCAATCGTCAGTCTTGGTGGGTAAAAGCTCACATCAGGTTCACCCTCCAGAGCCTTCAGCACTCCCTTTTGAAGATAATCCTGACAGACATCGGAAAGGTTATTTTTCCTGCACATCTCTGTAAGCCATTCTTCCGATCGGTTATCACGGATTTTACATACCATGTAGCGAAGCACTTCTTCATGGGGTAAAGGTACAGCCTGTTCAATATCGGGAAAGAGATCCACGAAGAAATCCTTTTGCAGAAGGCGTCTCACCTCATTATACGAAAGGCTTTGAGGTGATTAAACGTGGTAAAGCCGCGCTCTTCGTCCTTAGTCATCGTGCATTTAGTGCCAGTGAATCGCCAATTGGAGCACCCAACTGCAAGCCACAGTAAATACCTGAAAAGACGTAAAAGCGAATGCGACAGTCTCTTGGTCAACTAAATTTGGCCTTAGTACTGGCGGTATAACTGGTTAGGATTAAAAAGTTGTTAAATTAGATAATCCTTAACTACATATAACATAGACTTTTACAGTTACCTCACCATGTTTTGAGTTTCTCACTCCCTCCAAATCTGCTATCAGGCCTGGTGCATTAGTTATGTAATGATTAGGATCATATATTACGCACCATAGGTTCTTACAGCGGCTGTGTCGCCTGTAATGTTCAATATCGATGATAAGCTCATCACCTACTTTTTTAGCATGTGAGCGATCTCGTACAATTTTTGTTTCCAGCACCAATTCATGCACTGGAAGAAGGAAATCCATTCTGGTACTGGAGCCCGCATAGCTAGGGGTATACTCTTCGGGTCGTATATCCTGAATCCAGGGTCTCAACAGAGAGTGGAGTAAATCTTGCACGTCATACTCACTGTCAAACGTAAGAGGCTGGCTACCTCTTCTTCTATGCGTAAGAGGATGCATAGCTCGATGCAACCCTTTAACTAACCTTTCAAGCAGTACCTCAACTTTTGTAGGCATTACGGGTTGTTGTAGCGCTTGAATAGTTTCCTCATTGGGGATATCAGTGGAGGGGATTTGACCTAAAGGCAACACTCTCCCAAAGCGGTAATATCTAAGGCCGTTATCATGTAATACGGCTTCAAGATTGGCTTTCTTATCTTGCCACTCACTATATTTGTCGCTATTTTCTGAAGGTGGTGAATCCATGAATTCTTCAATGACGCTTCCCAAGACCGCCAAGCTATCCGTCTCAGGATCTTGTCCGGCTATGTAGAGCCAGTTCTTCCATCTGACACTATGAGTACCCTCAGGGTTGCCCGGTGCTCCTGCAGTTATAAAAAGATTTTCAAGTGCTGAATGTGACGCCGTGTTAGCTAACGTGTCGCCTACGGCTTTACATAATGATCTTGATAGGCGCATTAAACCTCCTGTTTAAATAAGCAATTTATCATTATACCATTGACCTGCTCCCGGTTGATTAACTTAGTGTAGAGTGAATACGTCCGCTTCTGGCACACAGGAGATGTTCATGGGGTCGTACCGCTAATTGTGTCCCACGGTCACCCGATCACGGGTAGCTCAACTCTGCTGGCACTGTTCAGAACTGGGGAAGTTCAGGCAACGTGAAATTCCCCGACTCTGGGCAGCACCAACGTCGATAACCTCCGTCTCAGGAGCTTCACTCCTTTCTTTTCTCGAAGATTTGTATAGTAGCCCCATCGCAACGACAAGGGGAAAACAAAATGAACAATCAACCAACCCGTCTCATCCGTCTACCAGAAGTCATCGCTCGAACCGGTTACGGCAAGGCATGGATCTACCACCTGATCAGCAAAGGTCGCTTCCCGCAGCCGGTCAAGATTGGACTTCGCGCTATTGCCTTCGTTGAAAGTGAAGTCGAGGAATGGATTCAGTCTGTTATTGAAACAACCAGAAAAAATGTTGCCTGAGCGGGAGAGGGAAAATGAATATTGAATGCTTTGTAAGTGAGAATCATATGTGCAACCTTGGTGAGAGGTTGTTTAACGAGATTTTTGATCTTGATGCCATTGCTGAACTCGCTGATGACAAGTTTACTAGAGAAGCTGTTTATTTGCTGAGCCAGTATCTTGTTGGAAACACGAGCGGACCATTTAAAGCAATCAATATGCTTGGAGCCAATGAGCAAATTAATATTTATGAGGTATGGATCTCAATTATTAAATCGGCTGATGAGTTAAGGATTTTATTCAAGGCAATACTTCGACATTGTATTGAATGAAATCATTAGTTGTAAAACAGATAAAAGTTTGTAGATATACCTAATAACTACCATAACCATTATAAGAGGTATTTAATATGAAAGCTAAGAAAACCAAAGGCAACAAATCCAAAACCAACAAACCCCAAATTATTACAATAAATAACAATAGCGTGATAAATGGAAAACTGATGTGTACTGTAATCATGTATGAAGACGATCTTAAAGCCTGTTTTGAGACACTTCCAAATAAATATGGAGAACCAATAGTAGGTGATTACAAGGGAGTATTGATGAGTTTTTTGTGCAATTCAATCTGGTATGGATTCGGTAATTCTATTGTTGATGTAGTTCTTGATGATGCTATTAGAGAGCAAGTCAAAAAACTTGAAGGACAAAATAAAATGTAAAAAATAATAAAAATTAACTACAAATATTTGACTTTTAAATTTACATAACATATCTGGAGTATCAGATTAACTATGGTTGTGGATGATATTATCTAAATCAGGTTAATAGAAAAGAAATTATATATAGTTATTATCAATGCGTAAAATAATTTGTGTTGCGGCATTAATAATAAGTGTCGTAGATATTTTAGTGTAAAAATTTTTGAAAACTAAAAAATAATATGTTAGAGATATATGAAATTGTAAATAACAGGAGGTTTAATGAAAAAGACAACTATAAATACATTTATTATGAGTGGTGGAGAAAGATATTGTCTTGTATTAGATAAAGGCAGCGGGATTCCCCTTTATTATCCTGCTTTATATATAACTACTCAAATCAGAAACAAAAGTGATTCAATATCAACAGTTGAGTTGGTGGCCGGTGCCATCTCATTATTCTGTAATTTCTTATCTGAAAGAGATATCAATATTGAGGAAAGAATTATTTCAGGAAAGTATCTGAGCATTAATGAAATAGATGCTTTAAGAGATTATAGTGAGAAGAAGACCCGGTTAAAAAAAATTCTTCCATATACTGTCAGGAAGAGGAATGTTGTAAACCGTGCAACCAAACACTTCAGATTAACCAATATAGCAAACTATTTGAGTTGGTTAAGTCAGATACTTAAACAGCAACAAGGAAGTATAAATGAATTCGTCGATAAGATTAGAGAGAGAAGACCAAAACTAAGAAGGCGCAGCCGTCAAGACCAACCAGAAAAATCTCTTGATGGAAACCAAATTAATCATTTATTAGAAGTCATAAAATGTGGAGCGGCATTTAATCCATTCGGTGAAAATCTTCAGATAAGAAACCGACTTATTATTCTGGTGCTTTATTCTTTGGGAATAAGGTCGGGAGAGCTTCTTAATATTCGTATATCGGATATTAACTTTAGTGATTCCAGTCTGGCTATCCGTCGTCGGGCTGATGATAAGAACGATCCACGAGTTAAACAACCATTGGTTAAGACGATGGAAAGAAAACTACCTCTATCTTCGGCATTGGCAAAAGAATTGCACAATTACATTACCAGTGTCCGTAGGAAGTTTAAGAATGCCAGAAAGCATGAGTACCTTTTCGTAACCCATAAGTCTGGCCCAACACAAGGTATGCCTTTATCGAGCATGGCTTACCATAAAGTTATCGATAGCATCAGAAATGTCATGCCTGAGCTTTGCAATCTTACGGGGCACAAACTCAGACATACCTGGAACTATGAATTCTCTAAAAAATTAGATGAGATGCCTGAGCGAGTAAGTGAGGCTGAACAAGAAAAAATGCGTTCTAATCTTATGGGATGGACTCCCGGCTCTGGAACTGCACAGATATATAACAAAAGATTTATTCAGGATAAATCACATAAAGTCGCAATAAAACTACAGGAAGATATTAATAAAAAAGGGGAGGTTGAATGAATTCAGTACATAAAGTGTTAATGAGTAAAGATCTTATTCCAGCTAAAATGGATGGGTATTATTTTTCACCACAAGAAGATGTATGGGTACTTGACAGAAACAATCAGATAAATAAAAAAGCAGTTACTGATGTTCTTAACGACAATTTAAAAGAAGGATATCTAAATACAATTGCACTATTTGCGAGGGATTATAGCGCAAGTTTTGCCTCCAAGATACATGGAGCATTTCTTGCTTTTATAAAGGAAGAGCAATGCGTATATGTCAGTAAAGCTTCAGTTTTAAATTTCAGAAGCAAAAAGCATGTTAAGGATGAATTATTATTTCGTCTGAGGATATTTATCACTAAATGGTACTCTCTTGGCTACAATGGAATAGCTTCGGAAGCTGTACAGATAATGAAAACATGGAAACTTGTTAACGGAAAGCCAGGTGATGTCGTTAAAAGAAAAGAACCCATACAAGGTCCTTTGACTGATATTGAATTGCAAGAATTTAACGAGGGAGCAATAAGAGCGTACGAGAAAAAAGAAATATCTCTTTTTATGTTAACTATGGCACTTATTATCAGCCACACAGGTCGTAGACCCTTGCAAGTAACTCAGATGAAGATAACAGATATCCTTAAGGTTTCAAAAGAAGAGGGTGAAATTTATTATCTTTTAAATATACCACGAATTAAACAAGGCTTAGGATTCAGAGAAGAGTTTCGAACGTTCAGAATCACCAAAGATCTATATGAACTGGTTTGTAAACAAGCCAAAGATTCTTTGGCAATGCTGTCTGAATTTATGGGTAGACAACTTACTACTGAAGAGAGTAAAGATGTGCCACTTTTTATTTCAAAAAATAAAATCGGATTAATTGATAAAAGTGTTAGTTTAGACTTTTATTTAAAAACTGATGTATTGCATCATTATAGAGGGAAATTAACAGAGGTTTTGAAAGTTGTCATCAAGAAGGAAAATGTCTTCTCAGAAAGGACTGGGGAATCCTTACATATAAATGCCAGAAGGTTTCGTTATACGTTAGGAACACGAGCAGCAAGAGAAGGCTATGGAGAATTCATTATCGCAGAGCTACTTGATCACTCCACGATTAAGAGTGTAGGAGTCTATGTTCAGAATCATGTTGATAATGCTTATAAGATTGATAAAACTATGGGGCAGGCATTGACTGGAATATCATGCGTGTTCAGAGGTCAAGTAAAAAGAAAAGAAGATATTGAATATGACATAACTCTAGGTATAAAAATTAAAAATAATGATGGCGAAGACACTGGCAGTTGTCAGCAATGTTCCACATGTTCAGCTAATGTCCCCATTCCTTGTTATACATGTATGCATTTTACCCCCTGGCTGGATGGACCGCATGAAAAGGTTTATCAGTATTTGATTGGCGAAAGAGAACGAATATACAGCATAACTAACGACAGAATTGTAACGGAATCGCTCGACAGAACGATCATTGCTGTAAAGGAAGTAATTAACCACTGCAACATAATGCGAAGCTCACACAAGGGGAATAAATCCATATGACCGATAGTAATGTATTATTCTTCAGGAAAAAGATTGATATAAATGCAGAGTTAAATCTGAAAGAGTTTATCCGATTTTGCAGATACGATCTTACCGCTTTAGGGAGTGATTTTAACTGGGAGTCTTACGAGTGGAGAGGTGTCGCTGTTTTTACCAAAATAAATTTAAAACGTAAGGTAAAAACAGATAAAGAACAATTACTCGATGAGGAGTATATCGATTTTGCTAAAGCTTATATGAGATATCAGTCGGCTTTAACCAAAAGCAGATGGAAGCTGTCAGCTTCATTGACCATATTAAAAGTTGTCGAACAAACATTACTGATGGCCAATAAAAATGCAAATATCACCGGGGTCAGCATACCTGTTCTTGATGAAGCCATCCAAACCATCAAGAGTCTTTACAAAGAACATCCGGCCTATGATTATGGACTGGAACTTCAGAAATTTGTGAAGTTCCTTGGTGAAAATGGTCTATTGATCGCGGGTGTCCTTTCATGGGTCAGCCCAATAAAACCACCGGAACCTGTTAACCGTGTGTCTAAAAAAGCAGATGAAGCAAGGTTAAGTAAACTTCCGGATGAAACGGCTTTGAATGCTATGGCAGAGATCTTCTCACTGCCTGATGAGGCATTGAGTTGCCGGGATATTTTTACTACTTCAATTTTTGCGCTCCTGATGTGTGCTCCCAGTCGGATATCGGAGATTTTGGCACTTCCCTGTGATTGCGAGATTACGGAAACAGACTCTAACGGGGTGGAAAGGTATGGGCTAAGGTTTTACTCCCTCAAGGGTTATGGTGCGGACATTAAATGGATTCCAGACGTTATGGTTCCCGTTGCCAGGAGGGCAATAGAAAGGTTAAAGAAACTTTCAAAAAATGCCCGTGAATTCGCACAGTGGGTGGAGGAGAATCCATCTACATTCTTCAGACGGGATAGCCTTCCTGAAACAGGAGAAAACGAAATATTAAAACCCTGGCAGATATGTGAAGGATTAGGATATAACCTTGAAAGAAAAAATGGGAACGTAAAGTTTTTATCTGGAGTGAGTTTTTATAATAGCCAGAAAAATTACACCATGAACTCATTATGGGAAATTATCCTGTCCAGATTACCAGAAGGTTTTCCATGGTATGATAAAAATAAAGGCATAAAATACAGCAATGCACTTTGCCTGGTGAATACCCATCAACTGGAGAAAAGAAATGAAACTATCATTTACGAGTTACAGAAACCAACTAAAAATATTTTCATGATAGATATTTCTGAGAATAAGTATGAGGGGCTAAGGTTTGAAAACATATTTACCAGACATCGCTATATTGGCCCGGAAGGAAAAGCTCTGCATTTGAGAAGCCATCAGCCTCGTCATTTACTCAATACGATTGGACAGCGAAACGGGATGTCAGATCTCGACCTGGCGAAGTGGTCCGGAAGAACACTGGTTACCCAAAACCCGGTTTACAACCACGTATCAGAAGATGACATGCTCCGTAAGGCCGAGACACTGGATATCAGCACTATCGGCTCACAGGCCTTCATGATTGATTCCGTAGAGCCCAACCTTCCTGTTACTCCGGGTATGATCAATCTCTGGGAACATGGTGCAGTTCATGTCACCGAGTTCGGCTACTGTGTTCATGACTATATGATGAGCCCCTGCGACAAGTTCAGGGATTGTATCAACTGCAACGAGCAAGTTTGTGTGAAAGGCGAAGAAGAGAAGCTCCAGCGGCTCAAGGAAAGGCACAATATGACAGAAGGGCTTCTCTTCAGAGCCAGGGAGTCAATGACGGAAGAAGAACTGGGTGCTGACCGATGGGTTCAGCATCATGAACTGACCCTTACTCGATTGAATGAATTGATCGCAATCCTTTCAAATAACGAAATACCAGACGGTTCACGTATAAAACCCGGTGGGGAAAGTTTCACTCAGCTTGGGCGAGTATTAAATAAATTTGAAAATCTCGAAAATAATGGGAATGATAAATATATAGAGTAAAACAGGAGAAGCATATGGCAAAACATCTTAACCGAAATGATATAGGTACAATCATAAATACAATAATTGTTTGGGATAATGACAAAATTACATGGGATGAAATATGTAATGCTGTTGAACCATTAATCGGTAAAAAACCGACAAGACAATCTCTGAACATGAATAAAGATATTGTTGAAGCCTATCAGAACAGAAAGAAAGGTATCCGGGCTACGGATAATGAGGTCAGGAAACCAGCCAATCTGAAGATTGCTGCTGCGAGAATTGCAAATCTTGAGAAAAGAGTTCATCACCTCGAAGAACAGAATAAAAATTTAAAAGAACAGTTTGTGAAGTGGCAATATAATGCTTATAAGCATGGAATGGAAGAACACCAGTTGAATGAAGATCTACCCACCATTGAGCGACATTGACTTGAGTAATCGGCACTTCTGATAAAATTAGTATAAATGTGTTAAATGTTGAGTTAATAGTTTTTGCCTATTGACAAATTAAATAAACTCGATAAGTTTATATATAGTCAGGATGACTATAACTATGTTTTGCAAGGATGCATTTTATGGACAAAATCAATATCAATCCAGAGTTTACTCTGGAAGAGCAACTTATCATTATTGTCGATAAGTATATCTCAAAAAGATACCATCCCAGAGATAAAAGTTTCTCATACCAGCTTTACTTAATTTTTGTAGGATACCATTTGAAGTATTTCTATCCTAAAGGAATTTATTCGAAATCGGATTGCAATATAGACAATGTGATGACCATGTTCAGTTCGGTATACAAAAGTTTGACGAGCAATCTACTACAACGATTAAATAACAAAGAAGGGGTTCTTAGGGAGCTAAATTCTCTCGTTAACTATATTGATAACAATCAAGAAAAAGCAGAAGAAATCTATGGTACTGTCAGAGCACAATATGAAATGAAAGTAATCGAGAAAGAGTTAACTCATGAAGTTCGCGTAAGAGCCGTCAGGTTATAAGGCAATAAAAAGCCCCTAAGCAGGGGCTAAAAAAGACTTATTGATACAGGCTACTACTGAACTTCTTTCCAGATACCATCTGCTTTCACAAGCTTAACAGGCTTTGTCTGTTTCATATTACTAATAGAGGCATCGACAATGCAGTTATAAACATTGTTTGCTTCCTCTGAGCAGCTAACTTTCTTCACATAGTCGATTCTTAAAAGATCCTTTTCTGAGACTCTTGAGTCGAAAGCTTTCATACTGGCGTTTGTTCTATCTACAATACTTTTGAATGCATTATAGATGTCTTTGTCTGATGGTTCAGAATTACAGGCTGTTAATAAAAAAGTTGAAAGAATGATTGTTATGATAGTATATGTTTTCATTTTAAATCCCTTTATTAATGTTGGTGCGTGAAAGTTGCTCTATGTGCGAATTTTTTACGGATATACAATCTTGTAGAAATCATTAATACCAACAAAATAATGATAGCTACTAAAAAACTTTGACTTATATAAAGTATGATGTAGGCAATTGCTAATAAAATAAATCCTATGAACAACGATAACCAGGGTGAAACTTCGCCATATTTGATTGTTGAATGACAGCCAGTGCAGACACGGACACCAAACTGGCTCTCTTTGAAGCAGAACGGACACTTAATGGTTTCGTTATTCATATTAACTCCATTTTTACAATCGGTTCCTGATACTGCTATTGCTTAAAAATCATCAGGCTCTTTTCAGGGATTCTCGATGAATAATTATCTTTAGTAAAATCACTTGTACCGATCGATGTTTGAATCATGATAGGCGTAGGCTATCATAAATAGTTTATCGATCTGTAATAACGATCAATTTATTGTTGACTTATCCTAAATCTACCACTTGCTAACTGATATTGCAGTCGGGGTTAAGTGGTAAGCTATTGTCTATAAATGAATTTTTCTTTCTTTATGTAGAGGTCGGGTTGTATAGAGTTTTGAGAATCCAGGGAGGGGCTTGTGAAGAATGCTCACACCATAGCTTCGGAGAAGCTCTGCAAGCCTTCTAAGAAATGGAAGCCAGCCGATAAGCCTGAGATGCTTTTGCTGTTGTACTGCGTTTTTTTGAAGAATCTTTTCTACTATTTCTTTTCTTCTGTCTTTTCTGAGTCGCAGTTCGAGTTCAGCAATTTTTTCACTTATGCTTTCCATTGGAATATCCGTTGTTGCAACATCTTTTGCAGGAGCAGGAGCAGGAGCAGGAGCAGGAGCAGGAGCAGGGTGGTCTTTTGCCGGTGTGCTGGATCGCAGAGCTTCTAGATCGCCTAGGTTGTAGTTGAGCCTGTTACTAAGATTTGCCCAAGAGTAGCCCTTACCCAATTGCGAAGCTTTGAAAGCTATATCGCGGTATGAGAATGAGAACCCGTTCATTTTCCCGGTAGAAGCGACATTCGCTGTCCAGCCGACTTCGGCTTCTTCCAGCCTTTTGATAAAAGTTAAAAGGTCAGGTTTATCAGTCAAACTTTTATCAAGTATTTGTTGTAGAGCTTCTTTAGGGGAGGGAAGGCCAGTCCGTTCTGAAAGCATCTGTTCATTACGGGAAACTTTTATTCGCTTCTGTTGCTTTGGTGTAATGGAAGGTGCTGCCTTGGTCACTGTCAGACCGTGAGCGATTTCGAGTTCACTAATGATCCGTGTGCTTATAAGATTTTCGTTCCTACCCAAGTAGAGCTTCCCACCGGCCATGTCGATCCTGCTGGCAATGATGTGTATATGCTGGCCATCGTCGTCATGAAGCACATAGCAACGGAGATGAGTATCACTGAACCCTATCCTCTTCATGTAGTCGTCAGCGATGGTTACCCATTGGTCATTCGATAATATTTCTCCATCAGGCAATCGTAGCGAGTTGTGCCAAACTGGTTTTGCGACATCCTGGCGAAGATGCTTGGTGCTATCGAATTCTGCGATCAGTTCACAGGCTGAATCACCTAACATGTTCCCGCCAATGACGATTGGATCACTTTTATGATGTGAACCTGGCTTCAATGCATATTGGACCACACCAGCAAAGTTCTTACCCCTCTTGATCTTCCGCATACCCTTCATAGGGTTTGCTCCATATGTCAGCATTTAGCAGGTGCTGGCGAAGCTCTTCCAATTGTCGCTTCACAGCGAAAAGCTCTGTATGAGTAAGCTGGCTATCTTTACTCTTACTATCGATATGAAGAGCGATACGGTTTAGCTTCTGATTGATCTCACCCAGAGTCTTCCATGTTTCGATGTTTACAGGAGGTACATTCATGGGGAGCTTCTGCAAGGAAGCCATACGTAACCATTCGCCTTTAGATGTAGAACCTCGTTTTGTGTTGAGTAATTGAAGTTCCGAGTTATTAAGACGGACACTGACACAGTGTGTTCGCAATGATCGTGGGATGATATTAGATTGATTCATAAAAATTCCTTTTATTAGATTGATTACCCATTCCATGTGTAATAACTTATTTATAATAGGTTATAAATAAATGTCAATGAAATGTGATGCTTAAATCGATTATAAGGAGAGTGAATGTATTTAATGATGCCTTTGCATATGCACATAGACTATGGTTTTGGTGCAACAGCAGAACAGTTTAAAGAATCAGCAGATATATTATCGGCTTCTGAATCTGTTAAAGATTTAGGTATGCCAGTCAATTATCTTAGACGACATGCAATCGAACTTTACCTAAAATCTTTAATTTATGTTTTGCACCGAAATTTTAAAATCCCATTCAGTAGTGGTGGTACTCTTGAAAAACCAAAGATTAAAGTCTTGGGAAAGGATTTTGAATTAGAAAACATACATGACATCAGATTATTAACCATATATTTAATCGGTCAACACAATAAGTTAATACCTTGTTTTTTTCACTTAGGAATAGGTGTAATTGAAAAAGATATTTTAGATAAGATCAATAAGATAAACTCCATTGATTTTAAGAGTACTTTTTTTCGTTATCCTAAAACGGGAGATCACATCCAAGATATGAGAAAGTCATCTGTAAGGCAAAAAAGTACGGAAGATATTATAAACTCGATGAACAAAAAAGAAGGGAAGTATGTGAAGGCTTTGCTATTAGTTGATGACGAGGATAACATAGTTGACTCATTTGACATAGATGTAGATGTATTCCCAGATTTAAATAAAAACCTTATATATCTATGTGATTATTTTCATGATCTTCATGCGGCATACAGATGGGGTATATGTGATGGCAGGTGACTATATTTTTATTTACATAGATATATTTGCATGAAAAATATTTCCTTTTCAATCGTAGAGCAGAAAAGCAAGGCAACTCAGAGAAGCGGAGCTTCGGAGAGTTAGCTCTTGCTTTTAATTAGTATCCGAAAAGTTATTTAACTTCAAAAAATATAACTAACAATCATAAACAATAGGTATATATTATTTCTTTATATATAAATACGATTATATTCCATTTAGTTATTAATTCTAAGTTGTGAGTCTTGTTTGCTTGTGTAACCATATGATTTTAATTGGTTATATTAATAAGGGTTAACGAGGAAATATATTGACATATTTTCCGCTAAGCTATAAGTTAATATAAATTATCTCATATATTTTCATGTCAATCGTCAATCGATTTCGGCAATTTTACAAAAGCGACTGAATATAATGGACAAAGACAAAATTGAATTGATTATTAAGTCATTAACAAGAACTGATAGCTATTTGAACTATGCAAATACTAAATCTACCATATTGCTAACATTGGCATCAGCCATATTGACGATCGTTGGAGTTAATCTGTCAAAGGTGCTTCCTGAAAAACTTAATGAATTAAGTTATTTATCGTTGTTTTTCTTTATGTTATTTTTAGTAGTAGGAGTTTTATTGAATGTTGCTTCTATTATCAAGTCATTAGGTTCAATAGCACCATTTATTAAGGCAAGCGAAAAGGAGAACAATTTCTCGTTTGTGGATATTGTTCATTACTACAAAGATGGGATTGATTATTTCAATAAGTTATCTGAGACAAAATATTTAGATTTAGGGCAACAACTAGCAATTCTGAATTACACTTTGTCCAATGGGTTAATAAAAAAATACAATGGGCAAAAAAGATCAATTCTATATTTGAAATTATCCCTCATTTCCTTTTTTATATCGATATCAATCCCTTGGGTAGAATTATCTTTTGGGTTATTCAAGAATGAAGAGAATAGTGTGATAGTCTTAAGCCTTATCATTATTTTCCTTTTGTTGATTATTGTATTCATGGTATGTGTCATTTATTACTTGCTGCTTATAGGAAGAAAAACAAAATGAGTATTAAGAATTTATATAAAAATTTAAACTCTGACATGGAAAGTATAGCTAAAAGAAATAAGAGTGATAGTTATAATTTTTTCACAAAAAAATCCTTCGACTCTGCTGGGATGGAAAATTTAGAACCAGTGTGGGAAGATGCAAATGACATTTCTTTGGAAAGTTTTAATAAAACATTGTATGAAAGTGTGAATTCGGAAAGTGCCGTCGTAAGAAATGGTATTACGCCACTAAGAGATTATGACGCTGTCCGTGGGCTAAGAGAAGCTTTTGGTAAGCCTGATCGAGAGGAAGAGCCTGCGATTGGAACACATCCTGACTTTAAAAATTTGGAGACAAATAATATAACGCAATTTGGGTATGTGGTTACCATGTTTATGGATATTATAGGCTCGACTAAACTTGGCCTTTCATATAGTCCATCTGATGTTTTTCTTTTTAAAAACAATATCATTAGCGGTTTTATTGAGACTATCAATGCATTTGATGGACATGTGCATAGAATTATGGGAGATGCTGTTATGGCTTTCTTCCGAAGCAATGAAAATGAAAACCTTAATACATTAGAAAATAGTGCTATTGATGCTATTAACTGCGCAGCATACTTTATTGAGGTAATGAATGAAATCGTTGTTCCACAAATTAAAGAAGTCGCTGATGAGAATATTGGTATTAGAATTGGCATAGATATCGGTGAAAGTGATTATGTGTTGTGGGGGAACTATGGTATCCCTGGCATTAATGAAGTAACTGCTACATCATTCTATGTAGATATAGCATCTAAATTACAGCACAAGGCACCCAAAAATTCTATAATGCTTGGGGAAAGTTTAGTTAATAAATTAGGGCTTACTATTAAGGATTATCTGGATTACAAAATAAAAGATAACGAACCAGATAGATATGTTATTGATTACACCTCTAAAAATAAAGAAAGATTGCGATATCGTCAATATTTACTTAATCAGGAAAAATACTTTTCACTTCTTCCTCATGGTATTATATCCTCCCGTATAAAAATTGAAATCACATATAGTAGCGACGAGTTTGGTTTTTCAAATAAAAAAACTTATAAAAGTTGCGGCTCTGTAATTCCAAAAAATAAATGGGTTAAGTTTCATGCTATTTTTTCTGAGGGTTATGGAGAGAACTATGATTCGCTTAAATTCAAGTTTCGTGTTGTAAATAATGGAATTGAAGCCAGTAAAAAGCACGACTATGACAATCATGAAACTGAAATAATAAAAAAAGCTCACGAGAAAGAAGATGGGGTATTTCATGCTATTCACAAAGAAAGAACTTCGTACAAGGGACTTCATCTTATGTATGTTTCTGTGATCTCTAACGGAAGAGTGATTGAGAAAGAGGTTCCTTGTAGTATATTTATACAGTAATTATGATGGTATTTACAAATACTACAAAATAATATTTCCAAATAAAAATATAAGTTTTGTTTGAAATTGAATCCCATATATATCCAAGAAATGTTAATCTTGAAGTTTCTTGGATATATTCTATAAAGAACGATATAATCCCATTGTTTATTGTCATATATTCAATCACGTAAGTATATATTTCATTTAATCTACTATCCAATATTGAAATTCTATAGCTGTTTGGATGTTAATGTGATGTCATGAAAATAAATTTGAAAACTTATTTATTAGATGCTATTAATCATGAGGTGAAATAATTATTGAAGAGGTAGTGTTATGAATGTAATAAAAGATGTTTGGACTATTATGATTAATTTTAAATATATAATAATCACTGTTGTGTTATATTCCGTGGCGTGTCTATATGGCTTGATAATAAACTTTTCTGATACGGCTAACTTGCCAATGAAAGCTTTATTTGGAACTATTTCTTTTTCATTGATTATGTTCTTGCCGATACTTTATAAATGGATCTACATATCGGCAAGAAAATTAATTAATAATTTTGATGATTAATCATTGGTCTAATTGTGCTTAGGGTCTCTTTTCGAGTTTGGATATATAGTAACAATTGTTTTGGTAAGGGAACAAACACCTATATAGCTGAGAATTATAATTGAAGTAATATTATTATTTAGTACTATGGAGTCAAAATAACTACCTCCAAGAGGTTTAGATATTGCCACAATTGATACAATTGCTACTGATGCCGTCAAGCCAATGTCGCATACCTTATTTATAACGGCTCTCATTTCTGGAAGCCAGTAATAAATCATGGAAAGTACTATTGATATAACTATTGGTGGGAAAAATAAGAATGTCGGTGAGAGGGTTTGTGAGATTGTTATTTTAACAAGATATACTGTTGAACATAATATCACTAAAAATATTATAAAAAAAGTAATTACAGAGCTAATCAAGAACCTTTTAACCGACATTCCTAAAATAACGTTCGGTTTTATTTCTTCGGTTTTTACCTTTTGAGAGGGGGTGTTATTATTTTCTGGATTTTTAGGGTTGATATTTTTCACTTGCGTAATATCCTTCATAATATTTCCTTTCCTGACACTATTTCAATTAGTCGTAAATGAATTTATAGCATAATCGCCCAGTTTAACCTAGTCTGCCGCAGACCATGTAAGCATCCTAATAGTCGATAGGATATAGTTCATAGGTCTAACAAATTTTAACCTTATATATCAATTAGTTAATTGACAATGGAAAGTGCTGATGTATCATTCGCTTGTAGTTTCTGATTTCTGTTTGCGTTCATAAAAATTGCACCCATACTTATCTTCACATAAGAAGTTAAATTTTCATCCTCACCCCCACCAGCTCTCATCTTTCTAGGTTGCTCAAGGTATTGAAAGTGGGTGTAGGCTTCCTTGACATCAATGATGTCAAGGATACTGGCCAACGCTTCTTCGAATAAGTCAGTATAGAATCCTTTCGCATTGTGATTGCTGAAGGCATACATCTCATACTATGAGCCACTAACAACTCTTTGAAACCCGTGCGTTTTAACGTCATGTTAGCTTCTTAGCTGTTTGCCGGTGCAAGCTGCATATGAGAATCAGAAAGCATTATTGATTTTCATAGGATAAGCAGCATCATTTTTCGGAATCGCCATTCAGATGCTAACATCTTGTAACATATTTATTAAATGGTGTATCCTCATTTCTATAGGAAAAATCCGCTTTAAAGCGGTTGCTGATTGTGATTATTAGTTTTGTGAGGCAATGGCAATGTGCGAAAGGACGTTAAAAAAAGATGTTTATTCTGAATGGGTTATACGCAATAGCCTGTACTGGATGACTTCGCTTACTCAGTGGAAACTTTGTGAAGATATATCCTCCTGGACAATCTCTTTTGAAAACGATGGTCCCGAATGCCTCTATGAATTCGAGAGGCTGCTGAATGATTATGCTTTGCGAGAAAAACTACAGCATAAAACGGGGGCGTTGAGAGATTCTATTGTCCATAAAGTGCTTCGCAGTGTCGATGAAAGGCTTTCGTGATGGAATTGATGCCATTCAATTTTGACAGATTGCCTAATGGACAGGTGTTTATAAGCAACCTCGCTGGTTTTCATCACTTCATTGATGAGCAAGAGCTGCTTGATCTTTCTGATGAGCAAATCAGTGCGGAACAATCAAACGCACTTGAAAGCAAGCTGTTCATAACCAACGAAAGCTCATCAGCTATTGCTCCCTATGCTTTAAGTTCTGCTTTTGCAAAACGATTGATGAATGAACTGGCCATCAGGCCAATTTTCATGATTGTGCCCACATTACGTTGCGACCATACCTGCAAGTATTGTCAGGTCAGTCGAGCTTCAGTGAACGCCTCTGGTTATGATTTAGATCCCGCTCTCATCCCTGATATCATTTCTACTATCAAAAAACTATCAACTCCACCTTACAAGATAGAGATACAGGGTGGAGAGCCACTCTTGCGGTTCGATTTAATTCAGTCTATCTATGAGCAATGTGCTGAAACGCTGGGAAGCACCGATTTTGAGATGGTGGTAGCATCAAGCCTGTCTGTCTTGAATGAGGATATGCTTGAATGGTCGAGAGATAGGAACATAACGTTCTCTGTTTCGCTTGATGGTGAGGAAGTTGTTCACAACAGTAATCGAATTCTTGGTCATGGGCTTGCGTACAGTAGAACAGTGTCAGGGGTAGAGGCTATCAAACGGTCTTTAGGCGCTGGTCGCGTTGCAACGGTTACTACAGTTACTAAAGATCTCATTAGGCATCCTGAATCAATTGTCCAGGCTCACTTGTCTCTTGGCCTAAAGGACATGTTTATCCGACCTGTTAGCCCCTATGGGTTTGCACAAAAAGCATCGTTCACATTTTCTATGGAGGAATACTTCAGTTTCTATGCCTCGTTGATAGATGAAATCCTTAAGATGAATAATGAAGGGATAAGGGTTGTGGAACATTCGGCCTCCATTCATCTGAAAAGGATCTTCAATCCCGGCTTTAGTGGTTATGCGGATTTAAAGTCGCCAAGCGGGGTCGTGCTTAACAGTATTCTTTTCAATTATGACGGTCGAGTATATGGTAGCGATGAGAGCCGTATGTTGCAGAAGGTGAACCCTGAAACGGAGTTCAGTGCGGGTGAGGTTAAAACGCTATCATTTTCTAAAAGTTCTTACTATAACGCAGTGTTGAGTTCATCGTTCAATTTTGCTCTGCCAGGTTGTGATACATGTGCATATCAACCATTTTGCGGTGCAGATCCATGCCAGAACATAAGTGTACAGGGTGAGCCTGTTGGTGATAGGAGTCGTTCAACGTTTTGTCAGTATCACAAGGGGATGTTCAGGTATCTGATGAACTGCATCTCAGAAGGTGGTCCGAAGGCTGAGATGCTAAAAGGATGGGCATATGTCTGAGGTTATTAGGAACGATATCTTTCATTTTGCTTCAAAAAAGAATGTGCCCACGGGGTTCTATCGGTTATGCAAACAAAAACCAATGAACCCTTTATTCTTTTTGCCCAATCTACTGGTAGTTGCTGAAGGCAATAATGATGCCATTCAACCATACTTTGATTTCTCTGTTATTAGCACTGAATTATATGAGTCAATTGAAGATGGAGATATTGGGATAATCAACAATGGCAATATGATACGCGTTATTCTGTCCCGCAGAGCCAATCATAATACTGTCTTAGTTACGGAACGCTGCAATAACCTGTGCCTGTTTTGTTCCCAGCCACCAAAGAAAGCAAATGATGACTGGCTGCTTACCCAATCAGCCCTTGCTATAGCTTCATTTGGTTTGAATGGAGTTGTTGGGGTCAGCGGTGGTGAACCTCTGCTGTATGGAGATCATTTCCTACATTTCATTGATTTTATCATCGAGAACTCACCAGATACTGCTTTGCATGTTTTAACAAACGGACGCAAATTTGCTGATACCAACTTTACTCAGGAAATGGCAAAGCGAAGCAAAAAGATCAAAATCACCTTTGGTATCCCGCTCTACTCATCAAGACCACTTGTGCATGACCATCTTGTAGGGAGTGATGGCGCATTTAATGAAACGGTTAAGGGGTTAATCAATGCAGGAAACTCAGGGATTAATATCGAACTTAGAGTTATTCCGACACTGGCTAACTATACTGAATTGGATAATATTGTAGAGTTCGTTGGCCGTGTGTTCTCCAACATCAATCAGATTTCCCTTATGGGGTTGGAATCTATCGGTTGGGCACGAAAGAACTGGTCAACAATCTTCATTGATCACAACAGTTATAGTGAGAAAATAACCTCCGCCATAGACGCTGCACACAGGTCAGGCATACCTCTTACAATTTTTAATTATCCTTTGTGTCATCTTCCTGAAAGAGCTTGGGAGCTTGCTGCTCAGTCGATCTCTGATTGGAAAAATTACTATCCGAAAGAATGTGATGAATGCACTCAGAAGTCTTCCTGTGCTGGTTATTTCAGTTCCTCAACAGGCCGTTTTCATCAACCACCGAGACCAATTTTATGAAAAAATTTAATTTTGCTGCTCTACTTCCGGGATTTTTGGCACTCAATAATTCTGTATGGGCAAGTGATTCATCTACCGGAGCAAGTGATTTGCCTGGTATGATTCTTAATGAACATGATTTAGTGATAGCCCCACTTAACACCGAAGTTCCATTCTACATTGCAGGACATCGTAGTCATAGCTCCCATCGGAGCCATAGTTCTCACCGATCATCATCAGGTGGCGGGTACTATGGTGGCAGCACTCCTTATTATCCAAAAACATACAGCTCACCAAGCTCATCGGGGTCTTCAAGTTCAGGAACAAGTTCCTCATCGTCCTCTCCCTCTGTGCGTTCGCTTCGTTCTAACGACAATAACAACTCTACTACTACGAATTCAGTTGGAACGACAGAAGCTAACCGTGCAAGTAATGGGCTGACTTCTGGCACAGAGAAGCGTAAGCGCTTAATCATGCGGGTTCAATTCGCTTTGCTGGACAAAGGTTATTACAACGGGAATATTGACGGCATAATGGGGCCTTCCACAAGGCAATCAATAAAAAATTATCGTATTGCGAACGGACTACCAACACCTGCAACTGAAACACTGGATACTCAATTATTGAACTCGTTAAATATTTTGGCCCGCTAATTATGTTGAATATAGAGTAATGTTGTAAGCAATAAAATTTTTGAAAAGGGTTGGTCTATTACTATGTATATTAAGAAATTAGCCATCAGAAATTATAAAAACTTTCGAAGCTCGAATTTCTATTTTGTTAAAGATTCCGTTAATACAATCATTGGAGAAAACGCCTCAGGGAAAACCAATTTATTCAATGCCATGCGATTGATTCTGGATGATTCTCTTCCAATGAATTCACGAATACTATTGAATGAAGATTTTTATCATGGGCTAAATGAACCTTTCGGGCACTGGATCGTTATTACATTATATTTTGATGACTTAAGTGAGTCTGAAGAAGAACAGGTGATCGCAAACTATACAATAAATGATGGTAATGAAAAGGCTACTAAAGAAGGGAACTATACATTTATATATCGCCCAAGATACCATATTCGACAAAAGTTGTTTGAATTAACGTCCGATTACGGGAGTATCCAATCCAGAAAGGATGCCTTTGAAGAATTAAAATCAAATCATATAATATCTAAAGAAACATACGAGGCAATTGCATTTGTTAGAACAAAAATTGATTTTAATGATGACGAAACGTATATAAAAGTAGTTGGTGATTTCAGTAATTATGTTTTCTCAAATCCAAAGGAAGATGATGCAGCGGTGATAGGTGTAAAAAAACCGCCGTATTTCGCCTTGGGTAGTGAGGTTGCTTGTACATATGTCAAAGCGCTTAGAAATGTGGTTGCAGATTTAAAATATTATAAGACCAACCCTCTCTATAAATTACTTACCTTGAAAAGTAAACAAATAGATGACAGAAAAGATATTGTTGATAATGTAAAAGAAATTAATGAAAAAATCTCAGCTATACCAGAAATTGAAAGGCTAAGTAATAAAATATCTACATCTTTACTCAACACGGTAGGTTCAACCTATTCACCTAAGATATTAGTTTCATCACAACTACCTGAAGACTTTACTGAACTAATTCAATCACTTGGATTGGTGGTTGAGGATTCTTTAGACTATGATGGTTCAGGTAGAATCGATGATTTGAGTCTTGGTGGTGCAAATTTGATTTATCTTGCTTTAAAACTATATGAATATGAAGAAATCAGGGATAGCGAAGAACATATAACACATTTTTTGTTGATTGAAGAGCCAGAAGCACATATTCATAATCATATTCAGAAGACACTTTTCGATAATTTTAATTTTAAAAACACACAAGTATTTGTATCAACGCATTCGACTCAAATCAGCTCTGTATCTAAGATATCTTCAATGAATATATTAGCTCGCCAATGTGGCTACACTGATGTATATCATCCCTCACTGGGCTTAACACCGAAAGAGATTTCTTCTATAGAGCGGTACCTTGATGCCATTCGAAGTGATCTATTGTTCGCTAAAAGTGTCATTCTCGTAGAAGGTGATGCTGAGCTTATTCTTATACCCGCAATGATAAAAGAAACTTTGGGTATTAGCTTAGATGAGTTAGGGATAAGTCTCATTAAAGTGGATGGAACTGTTTTCAAACATGTTTCTAATCTTTTTCACGAAAAACGTTTGAAAAGAAAGTGTGCTATTCTGACAGATCTTGATTCGGCTTATGTTAGTGTCGCTGACGATGAGTTTGATGATAAGTTCGTTCAATCTTTAGAGGCTGCTGAAGATGATGGTTTACGAAGAAAAGATGAATTAGACAGTTATATCGAAGGTAATGAATTTGTTTCGGTATATTATGCTGAAAATACCTTTGAAACAGAACTGGTTCGATACGATGATAACAAAGACTTGTTTATTAAAGTGATGAGGACTAATTACGAAAAGGACGCCTATTTTAAAAAGGCTGAATCTGATGTAAATTCATCAGACCACAGGATTCGATATCGAAGGGTTCTAAAGTTTGCAAAAAAAATAGGTAAGGGCTGGTTAGCTACAGAAATGATAGAACACCTTAGTGTTGATAACCGTGTTCCTGATTATATATTACAGGCTATTAAGTTTGTCATTCGTGATAGAAACGTCGAACTAATATATCAAAAAATGCTTGATTATAATATGTCTTTGATGGGAGCTAAAGAATTTGATTGCATAAATGAAGAAAATAGTTTTACAAGCAAAATGACGGAATATAAGAAACACTTCAATGATAGCTTTGTAAGATTATTGGAGCTATAATTTATGCCATATAGAGACTTAACTTCAGAGCAAATGGATGCTGTAGAATTTAACGATAATTTATTATTAACAGCATGTCCAGGATCAGGTAAAACTAAAACATTAGTTTCTAAACTTTGTTATATTTTGGAAAACAAAGAATTTTTAGGTATAGGTAAGAAAAAAGTAGTAGCCCTGACATATACTAATGTTGCAGCAGATACCATTCTTGAAAGAATAATGTCATTTGGTATAAATAGTGATTCATTATGGATTGGCACTATACATAGCTTTTGTCTAAATTGGATTATAAAACCCAACATAGATAGAATTCCTAGGCTTTGTAAAGGCTTTAATATAATTGATGAGCACGAAAAAGAGTTTCTATTAAATGATTTAAAGGAACAATATGATTTATCCCCTTATGATAAAATTGATACAATTTTAGATTTCAATTTTACACCCATATATTGTCGTGATATTCCTGAGTATAATGTAGTGAAAGCATATCATGCGTATTTATATGAGAACAGATTAATCGACTTCGATCTTATTTTGAACTTAACATGTAATTTATTATCAAAATATGATGTACTTTGTGAACGTTTATCTTTACTTATGGGATATATTTTAGTTGATGAGTATCAAGATACTTCTCTTGTACAGTATGAGATCTTAAGGTTAATAGTATCAAAGAAAAATACTGTGGTTACCTTTATTGGGGATAAAGAACAAGCTATATATACAGGATTGGGAGCAGTTGTAAAAAATAAGAATCAACTACAAGATTATTTTGACCTTAAAGAATTGACTGAAATGAGGCTGACAGGCTGTTTTCGTAGTAGTCAATTAATTATTGATTTTTACAAAAAGTACAAGGATGATGTTTATCATATAAATTCAGTTTCAGAAATTAAAGAATTTCCTTCTGTGATACTAAAAGAAAAGAATGTTGATATAACACAACTTTCTATTTATGTTGCTGGTATAATTAAAACTCATTTGGAACAAGGCATTCATCCAGGTGAGATTGCTGTATTGTGTCCAAGCTGGTTTGATGTAATAAAACTATCGAATGAGATTGTATCTTCAAATCCTGAGATTGAAATCGACGGAGTTATGATATCACCAATACCTAAAAACAATGAAAACTTGTGGCTTAATCTTATCAAGCTTATTTTAATTAAAAAAAACCCATCTAATTACATCGTTAGACAAAAATTATTTCGTGATTTATTAGTGGAGCTAAAAACGTTAGCTCCAAATATCGAAGCAGAATCGCCTAAGAAAATATTAAAAGAAGTAAATAAAATAGCATTTTCATTAAATTATGATTGCCATATTGAGATTTGGTTAAACGAACTCATCACACGCTTCTGTGATTTTATAGAATTAGATATGAGTAATGATAGTTATCCCTATAAGGAAATGGTTTCTTTAGTTAATGCCACTAAAAAAAGAATGGATAAATATAATATGAACTATAAAGCAAATGATCTTCACTCTTTTTTTAATTTTAAAAGCGGGGTAAAAATAACCACCTGTCATTCTACGAAAGGTGATGAGTATGAGGTTGTTATTTGCACGGGCTTATTGAACGGAAAAATACCGAACTGGAATGATATTATAGAATGTAGTGCAGAGCATCAAAATTATGTTGCTCGTAGACTATTGTATGTTATTGCATCGCGTGCAAAGAAACATTTATATATGATATCTGAAACAGGTCATAAAACTCAAAAAGGTTATCCATACAAGATCACTCCGCAACTTTAATCTCATATCCGTAGTAATAATTCTTAGCATAGTGGTACGGATTATATAGCCTTAATTTTCTAGGGGGCTTCTCGTCTCAAGCAGCAGAAGCTTTGAATCTTTGAGCTTGAACGTAATCACTCCACCATTGCATCAAATTCTGTCGCTCTATCAGATATTCTGCACGATTGTATGCTGCGATAATTTCATCTTTTTTAGAGTGAGCAAGTGCTGCCTCAAGAACTTCAGATCTGAACTTACCGGATTCTTCTGCCGCTGTTCTTGCAATAGAACGCATACCGTGAGCTACAAGCTCACCTCCAAATCCCATTCGGATGATAGCTGCATTGGCGGTTTGTTCATGCATATGATTAAGCGGCGCTTTAATGCTGGGGAAAACCCATTCTCTATGCCCACTTATTGATTTCATTAATTCAAGGATGCGCAAAGCTTCTTTACTCAAAGGAACTTTGTGAGGCTTTTTCATTTTCATGAAATCAGCAGGAATGTTCCAAATGCTGTTGGTTGTATCAATATCAGACCACCTTGCGCGAACGGCTTCACCCGGACGAACCCATGTCAACAATTGCCATTCAATTAGCATACGTGTTTCCAACCGGATTGACGCATTCGTCAAAGACTCCATAAACCTTGGCAATTCGCTTGGGGGAAGGGCAGGCATATTTTGCTTTTTTGGTTTACTGAATCTTTGACCAAGGTTGTCAGCCGGGTTGAACTCAATAAGTTCTTCAGTGGCTGCCCACCGGAAGATTTCATTCAGACGTGAAATGATGCGGCGTAGAGTTTCCAATACGCCTCGTTGCTCAATAGGATCAAGGTGTTGTTTTAAGAGCTTAGGTCGGATCTCATTGATAGGGACATTACCCAGGCCAGGAAAGACATTTCTCTCTAAGCTGCGCCAGATGTCTGCTGCATGGTCTTGTGAGATACCTGAGGTCTTTACCTTCTCATCCAACCATTTCCTTGCCACGGCTTGGAGAGTGTGTTCAGTAGCATTCTTTAAGGCATTAGCTTTATCGTTGTTATGAACTTGGGGATCAATGCCATTAGCAAGCAAGGAAAGGTATTCATCTCGTAAGGCTCTGGCTCTTGCCAGTGTAAGGTGAGGATATGTCCCAAGGCTCATTTTGGTTCTTTTTTTACTGACTGGCACTGCATACCTGAAATACCAATTCTTCTTTCCTCCTTTCGAGAGGGGAGCGATTCGTAGTATCAAACCATCTCCGTCAAACAAGTTGATTTCTTTGTCGGCTGGCTTGGTGCTTTTGATTTCAGTGTCAGTGAGCTTCTTAGCGATTTTTGCCATTTTGGGACCCTCGGTTTTTGGACCCTTCTTAGTGGGTCCCATTCAGGGTGCCATAAGTGATAGTTCTCAGCAATTCTCACTGGACGACAATAGACGTAAAAAAGCCCGCAGAGCTTGTGCTGTGCGGGCTTAGTAGACTTCATTGTACTTCAAACAACTAAAAAGTGGTGGAGCTGGCGGGAGTTGAACCCGCGTCCGAAATTTCTACATCCTCGGTACT